>BNJS01002588.1_pt1 | contig 143154 bp, 158 predicted proteins | sample 8540461 | NCBI WGS metagenome assembly BNJS01 (sample SAMD00202454, study PRJDB9452) | human saliva metagenome | isolation source: human saliva | place: Japan
GTTGCCCCTGCTTAGGCATGGCCGTATGTGTTGTTGTAGGCGCTGTTGTGGGCGTGGCGAAGATGGTCGAGGTAGTCCTTGCTGAACGCGTTGACCGAGAGCTGGTAATCGACGAACTTTTTGAAAGCCGCCTGCTGGGTTGCGATGGGGCCAGCGCAGGCTTCAAGGAACTTGAGACTCCCGGCAAGGTACCTTACGTCCAAGGTCCGGAGAAATAATGCGGCGTGGGGCGGGTCTGGGAGTTGCGGGAGTTGGGTTTGTGAGAAGAGTAGGAAATTGTAGGGCATGAACTCGTCCATGACATCAATGAGGTCATTGATGGTGGGTTGAGCGCGGATAATGAGGGAATCATCGTTTGTGATGTTGGGTTCACAAGTAACCGCAATGAGTGGGGTTGTTCGGTTTGCGGTGCTGAATGCGGTGGCGAGCGACGATAATTCCTCGCCGAAAGGGTGCGTGGTGTTCTCCGAAGCCGTGAGCCGAAGTGACATGTCGGATAGCCAGGTTTCTGAAAACTGCATGTAACTATCGACGATGCGGTCGCGGGTGCCGAAAATGGCTTGTCTTGTTGCGATGTCGGTAATTGTCTGGGTCATCAGTGAGCTTTATTGCAGTGGTTTGTTGCTATTGTGGGTATTCCGGCGTTCATGCGGCGGGGAAAGTGCCGTGTCGCAGATAGTGCGAGATATCGCGTGAAGCGTCAGCAAAGGTGTAATTCTTCCACACAAGCTGCTCAATACCTATAGCGACACGTTCGCTGGGAACTTCCCTGAAATACATCGCATACTGCGAAATAGCGACCTGATAAGGCCATAGCAATCTGCGCGCCTCAGAACTTCTTGCCTCATCCAAAGCCTCCAGCAGGATTGAATATTTTTCCATGAGATGTTCGCTGTCTTGGAAAATCTCCTGGGCGTGCAGCTCTTGGAGATTTTTTGGAGTGAGGATATTTTCTGGTCGAAGGTCTTCGAGATAGCCAATGAGATCGTCGACCGGCCAATCCACCTGGTGAGTAAGAATATTTAGGCACTTGTCCTTGAAAAATGCCAAGTCCTTGTTGTGGTTGGCCAGGTTGGCGAGCAGATCGTGGAAGTCTTTGCCTGGGTCTTGGTTGGGGTTAGCGGGGTTAGTAGGTGAGATCATGATTCCCTATTGGATGTTATGGCGCTGGTAGACAAACCGGAGACTGCTATCGCGCAAAGGTAATGAATGAGAGCAATTTTTCACCGTTCCGCAAGTGAACGTGATAGTGAGGAAGCCATCGTCGTCGACGTGGATGGTGTTGTACGTTCCGGTTATATGATGGTCGTAGTCGAAATGCAGCGTGAGCATTGAGCTAGCTCGCTCGCAGTCGCACGATCGGAACACCCAATACTCGTCCCACGGACGCCCATACCACACACCATTGATGAGAAGCCCGATGACTGCGCGTTGCGGAATGTTACTGAAGTACTTTTCTATGATCGCGCATGGTGACGTTGTGCTCATGGATATGTAGCCTCGATAAAAGATGCTTGATCCCAGTACTCGGGATCCCACCACTCAATTGTATCGATACCATCATCACCCCAGTAAAGCACTACAAAATTCTCGTAGAATATAAGAACGTCAGAAAAATCGAGCTTTGATAGCCTTTATCCTCCATTTCCTCTTTAATGCGATGAGAGGACAGGTTGAGGCTGATGCCTTCTAACTTGTCGCCCTGAGCTACAGCAATGGAGACTATGACAGCGTTGCCCTCTTTCATGTGAAGCTGAACAACGCGCGACGAGTCACCGAGTATGATCCTTCCGATAAATAGCTCAGCCCCGGGGAAAGAAGAATCATGAAGTTCACTACAACATTGCTTGTAGTACTCCAGCGGCTGGCCAGTTCGCAGCTGTGGCGGATGACTGAGGTGCATAAAAACCCATTATAGCATTGGTAGAGAAATGATTTTGTCGGCGTGGATATGGAAGCTATCAGGGCAGCACTTACGAGATTGATTTTTGAACTTTGATCTGATCCACATAGTTAAGCACTTCATTCAATTCAGTCTGAAACTTTTTCGATAGTATAGGAACCGCGATTTGATCTTGAATGAAGCCTATAAAAAGCTCGGACCATTTCCTCGAATCATCCCAATGCTCCGTCAAAAATTGGAGTGGTCTTGCCAATAGCTTACACTCCCCAATATGGTTGACCAAGCACATCACATGCAAGATCGCCGAAAAACAGTAAAATTTCGCACGAAATATACCAAACCTAGCCCCTCAAAATCCCCTAGACAATGAGCCTAGTTCGCATAGGAACTCATTAGTATGGCTGTCACCGCGAATTGTTACTACATAGAGTTTTACGCTTGATGAGGATGACGAGAACAAGAAACTCGAAGAAGTGACAGAGCCGCTATCCAAACACAGATAGCTAGCCTTCGGAGGCTATAACCTTTGCATTATTCTACTGGATCAACTTGTTACTGAGGTGAGCGCAATCTTCTGCACTACAAGCTCTTAATCAGAATAATCTATGGCCTCAGCACCGTAAAAGCAGTGCGGTGCGGTGCGAAGTGGTAAGTAGCTAAGTAGCTTTTTATGCCACAGCATACAGCATGACGTGAAGTTAAAAATCTTTTTCTTTTTGAACTAAAAAGCAGCCTGAGCAGCATTCCAGAGCTCAACCAACCCCTCGCGATCCTCACCACTAATAGCTACATGATCACAAACTCTTTTAATCCAGCTAAGATGTTCCTGATACAACGACCAGCATAATTCAAATAGAGGAAGTTCAGGATTGCATTCCACTACACCATCAAGTATATGCCGCACAACTCTTTCTGACGGAAAAGCCCAATCATATTTTTTACATACTTTCAGTATCGCGTCTAAAGCACTCTGAATGTGGGGTATCTTTTCCTGATCCGCGACCTCATTAAGGAGTTTTGGAATGACGGATTCCTGTATTACAACCCACAGCGCCGGGTCACTCAATTTGAGTCTATTACCCTCAAGTTTTAGATATTCAATTGCTATATCTTGCTTCTTCATAAGCTTCAACAGACTTGAATGGCGAGTCCAAGGTTTAATGTTTTCGAGAGAAAATGCGACCAATGGCGAATCGCATTTCAGCAGGGTATACCAAACTTTCTGAAATACATCAAACTGCCATTCTTCCAAATTGCGATTGCTGCCATTGAGGCCAGAGATCAAAGATGGAAGATTCACGCTAAAAATATAAGCTTGAACTAAATCCATAGCATCAAAGGCTTCAGCAAAATCTGCCTGTATTTTCTCCTCTTCCCGAGGTGACATCTTTGATACAGCATCAACATCAAAAGTTGCAGCCATTCTTGAGATAATTACATCGCGCGACTCATCTCGACAAGCAGAGGCAAGTACGGGTGGCTCCCAGGTTCCAACTTCTTCAATAAGAGATGTTAAAGTAATCAACCCAAAAGCTCCCCTCAAACATAGATTCCCATATAAAATCTCTTTAGCGTTGGACAAACATAAAGCGCATAAAGCCAAAAGCCCACGTGTTAAAAATTACACCGCTTTAAGATTCTTAGCACTTGACAGGGATTGGGATGAAAGCTGAAAAATCAAAATTCTTAGACAAAAAATCAATGAACTCTTCAGAAAAACATTCCGAAACCTTTGGCTCAGCAGGATTTTCATCTTTCCTCAACCTACACATAGAAGCCCCCTCTATTTCGTCGCAAAAGTTGAATGATCGGAAAGCAATATACTCACCGAGTTGAGTCTCTACTGTAGATACAGCATAGTCGGTACCAGTCCTGCTTAGCTCGTCTTCAATAATTTTTTCCTTGCCAGCTTCCACATACAAAGCATCATAGTATAGTCCTATACCATACTGCTTCAAAGCGCTGCCATCATCATCAACCCTATCTTCAAAAGCTTCACGCGCAAGGCCTTCAAAGTTAGCCTTTTTGACCGCTCTCTCATAAGTCAAATTACTTTCATCCTGAAAATACATACCGCAAGCATCACGCGGAGCCACTATGGTGTAAATCTTCATATTGTATCCTGTCCAAAGTCGACGTTGACCAGCTAAGCTTGCTCAGGTACTGAGTAGAAACTTACATGACTTTTCCTTACGTGACCCCAACCTATAACATTATTCTTTGCTGTTTATAGTAGGACAAAAGCCACATAAAAGAACCACTCCACATCGCTGATACTAGCTGAAACCACCGCCATTTTCCTAGCCAAGTTTATCTAAGACTACGCCTGTCACACTAATCGTCCTACCAGATTAAAATCAATCACAACGTTGAGATCATGCTGTTGTATTGGGAGGCTCTTCAACACATTATTGCAAAGGTTTTCACACCTCCCAAGCTAATTTGTGCAGCGCGATCAACACCGTCGTCACCGCCTTGGTTGATCCCGCTATTGCCGTAATCAAACCTAACACTTAGATGTTCGCCAAAAACACGTTCGTTCCTTGTGCGCTGCGACAGAAGGATCTTTACCACCAAAAGCACTGGCGACCATGCCCTTACCATCCAAGCGGTCACCAACTAACTATGAATGTACTGCGCTCCGCCTAAGCTAAGCTTGATCAGGAACTACGCACAGTTTCCCCACACTACGGACCACAAACAATATTACGACGGATAGGGGCTATACCAGCATCGGTAGGCGCCCCTCCCCGTCAAAAAGCCAACACAACACTATTTGCAACAGCGAAAAATACCACAACAAGCATGTTAAACAGGTTCGATATGTTACCAGGTGCTCCATCGCGCACCTGAAACGCCAGCGAGTTCTCAAGACCGGCTGCAAACTATCCCGACAACATACACTAAAGGTGATTAACATGCTACGGAAATTCTTTTCCTGCACTTTACCCTGAATCAAGTCCATTACTAAAACCAGGGGTGCACCAAACCAAAATCCCGTGTTAAAGCACCACTAAATGTAACCTTGTTTCAGATAATGGTCACCAATATATCCGATGACACATTAGCGCAGGCAACATTTTGCCACAACATTTCTACCTATCCTCATCATGAGAAGGTTGGTCTGGCAATTGTTCACCATTTTTATATGCAAATGCACGGGCAATAAATAGGTCAACAGAAATTGCCGAAAAAACGGTGAGTGGTATAAGCAGATTTCCCCGTTCCTCAATAGGGGTTTGCATATGTTTTCTGCCGCCATGCCACGTCATAATTTCCCAATCTGATCGATCTAAATGATCTGCCCCCTTAGACAAAGGAACGAAGGTACGTGACTCTGGATCATAGGTTGCGGGTTCGATCAAATTATTTGTTTCCCCAACTCAGGGATTTTGATATTTTTACCCACACTAGAAAAAATTGCACGACCTGTTTTGGGTTGACCAAAACAATGAGACATCACACGCATAGGAGGAATTAATACCTGATTGTCAGAAAAATCATCTGGGCCAAGCTGAGCTACCTCATCTTCGCTGTTCAATACAATGTCAAATACCCTTACAAGATGACCACCACTAGCCTCAAACTTTCTTCTGACCATCTGCCCAATCAAAATTCCAGCATCTTGTTTTAGCTTGATGCCAAGCAATGCTCCATCTCGTGGAGCTATTTTCCGGGAATGACGCACTACGTCAATAACATACATACCATTCACCTCATCCCATCAAAACTAGGGAAAGCTTACGCCAGGAATGTTGGCATTTCCAAATGAATGAGCCCATTTCATTGCTCCATCATAGATATCTCGTTTCGTCCCGATACTATGAGAAGCATTTTCCAAGATTCCTCCATCTTTTTTCATGCCGTTTTGCGATATCAGAGCCTCTTCGAGTGCCCTATTCTGGTTACGAGACAAAGAATCTGCACCTTGGCTAAATGCGTTCGCGTCAGGTGTATATTCTTGCATCTGAGTACCAAATCTATCGCCATGTTGACTAGCACGCCTTTCAAGGTCATTTGAAATGCCAATGTACTTTTCGCCAGCATCGTCGGCATAGTGATAAAGACCTGTATTAGGAATACTATCCCTGTTAAGCCATTCAGCAACCTCCTTGGGATTGCTGACACCAAGATCCTTTAGTTCATCTACCGTTACTTTGTGTGCTTTTAATCCTAGTGCATCTGCCCAAGTGATTGGGTTATGCACATACCCCTGTGGGGTACCCACATTCGGCCCCACACCCAACGGATCCTGGGCACCATACACACCACCAGCAGGATCATAAAACCTGAACCGGTTATACACCCACCCTGACTCAGCGTCCTCATACTGCCCAGCAAACAACACCGGGGACTCCACACCAGACCATTGACGCCTACCAAACAACGACTGGGTCACGTGTCCCACGACACTGCCCTGCTCAGTGTCAATCAACTCCTGTGGCGCACCAGCCAAATCAGCCACCAAGGCATAGAACACCGCATCCACCTGCGCCTGCGACCACCCCGATACACCGGCAGCATCATTATTGTTGGTGGTGAGGTTAATCTGCCCTATCAACTCACCCGTACCAGGATCCTGCACCCACACACGACCCACAACACCAGCACCAGTATCCCCAGCGGTGGTGTGCTCAGCCACCAGGTCATTGCTCACATACGCAAACACCTGACGAGAGACCACCTCACCCGTATCAGCATTTAGGCAGGTTTTCGCGACCCTACGACCCACACCATCATAGGAATACACCCACCGCACATGTGGTGCATCCGACGACGAAAAACCAGTCACCTGACCAGTAGACCCTGCATACTCAAACCGCTTGACCAACGGCTTCAACGACGACCGCCTCGTGACAGTTTCGGTCACCCGGCCCAACTTGTCATAGGTATAGGACGTCTTACCCACACGAGTCACCAACGTGCCCCTAGTCTCCACACCAGTCGGCTGCGCAGACTGCGAAGCCTGGGCGCTGCGGGCAGACCTTGCTAACGCCACCCCACCCACAGACTGTTGTGACCCAAGTTCTGGGGCAGCAATACTAGTCAACATCCCCGCAGCAGAATACCCATACGACTCATCAGAAACATCAGAACCGTTCACAGAAGTAATGGCACCAGCTTGTGCCGCAATGCTGCTTTTATCCCGAGTAACACTGGTGACCCGACCCAACACATCCACATCAAACCGGGCCACACCCGCCAACACATCATTGACCACCGACACGGTGTTATCAGCACGCCACGCCCACGCACGACCCGCCACCATCGACAGCGACTCGTTTTGAGCGTCATGGCCGTGAGCATTCGGGCCTGACAGGGACGAGACCACATCATTGACAATGCGACCACACTCATCAAACCGAACTGGCGCACCACAGAGCCCATAATGAGCTGATCCCTACGGCCCGCCGCATCCATACCCAACGCCACATGCGCCAACTCCCGGCCACCATGAGTGACATCCACATGGGAGACCTCACCGGCATCATCAAACACAAAAGCCTGTTGGGTGACAGACCCAGCCGTATCTACACCCACCTGGTTGGTGCGACCGTACCCATCGCGGCCGACATTGATCGTCGTGGTCTCCCCCGACACCAGTGTGGTGGATTCCGACACCAACCGCCCGTACTCATCCCAGGCATACGTAATGGCAGCATCATTATTAGCCACCTCATCTAGGAAACCACGGCTGTTGTAGGAGAAAATCGTATCCACACCAGCACTATCGGTCTGCTGAATGACCCGACCAATACTGTCCTGCCACGTGGTGGTGACCCCACCCGCGGCATCCACCACTCGTGACCAGCCTTCTGTGAGATCCTGTTCAAACCTGGTGACCAGGCCGTTGTAGTCCCGCTGCTGGATCACAGTCCCATCCAGATCAAAGTCAAACTCCCACCTGCGCCCATCAGCATTGACCAGACCACAAACATCCATTTGGGTGTTATACACCAACCGGGTGACCCCACCCGCAGCATCCGTGATCACCACAGGCTTATCAAACACCGTGTACTCGGTAGCAGTGACCGCGCCGATCTCATTGATGGTGTGAATGACATTGCCCTCCCCATCAAACGTGGCACGCACCTGACTACCATCTGGGTTGGTGACCTGCCACGCCCACCCCTCCGGCGAATAATCGATCACCGTGGTGTTGCCGACCGGGTCCATAGACTCAACAACCCGACCCGCAGCATCACGCACAACGGACCACCGGCGGCCAGACGCATCCGTCGTGGCGATTATCCTGCCCGCCAAATCGCAGTCCACCTGGGTTTCCACCCCAGCGGGATCCACACTGCCCGCAGCCACCAGGCCACTAACCAACCAGTCATAATGGTAACGCGTGGTCAAACCCGCAGGGTTTGTCACGGCAGTAATACTACCTGCGGCATCCACCTCAAACTCCGTGGTCAACCCATCACGGCCCGTGACCTAGCCGGGGTTCCCCACGCCGCAGGCTCCGCCACCGTCTGCGACCCATCAGGATAGACCACAGACGTAACAAACCCATCGGCATCAAACTGGGTTTCGGTCACTCCACCATCAGCAGCAACCCGCATGGTGACCTTATGGAACTCGTTATAGGCGTAATCCACACACGCCCCAGAAGGGGTAATAATCCGCCACACATCCCCAGCTACTGTTGAGCGGTACACCGTCGGACGCACATCCCCCAACACCTCATCATGCAGCCACTCGGCTGGTACCTGCCACGGTTCCTCCGACCGGGCACCATCACGGCCTTGACCCACCAACCCAGCAGCCGCCAAGCCACCTTCGCGCAGGGCTTTGACCAACGGCAATGCTTCCAAACGTTCCAACCGGTCCGGGATCACCGCATCCCCCAACGCAATTGGGTCACCAGCAAACTCGCCTGCAGTCTCAACCAGCACGCAGACCTTGCCGCCCACCGGTGCATCCGGGGCCTCATCATCAAGCCAGACAAGCGCGTTGGCAAACATCCCGCCCGTACCAACCTGGGTGACTACCCGCCCTTCATCATCAAACACATACGTGTAGGACACCCCATTACGATCCGTCCACCCGCACACACGGCCCGCATCGTCATAGTGATACGACAACGCCCCTGCTGCGGAGTTAATCACCCGACGCAGCCGACCGTGAGCATCGTATTCGTAGGAGATCAACCGGACTGGTTCCTCATCCGGCCGGTCCTGATGTTTCAGCCACACACTAGCCATACGGTGGGTACGCCGATCCCATACCAACTCCAGAATGGTGCCGTCACTGCGCCGCATCGACGTCATCAACCCCGACGCTTGATCCCAGCCGTACTCAATCATATGACCGGTCCGGTGAATCACCGCCGACAGACCAACCTCAAAGCCTATACCCGCATATCCTGCGACAGACGCAGAACGATAGCCATAACCACCAACCGTGACACCTACCATGTTCGGGTCAGGCTCACTGTCAGGGTCATGCAGATTCTGCACGTCTTCTACCGGGCCGACAGGTCGCACCATGGACATCTCAGTGGCAGTGGCAAACACATACACCACCCCACTAGCCACATCCCGCACCCTGTACGCACCATCGGTAAACGACAGCAACCACGGCCTGCCATCGGCACGGACCTCAGACCCATCCAACGGGGCAGCAGGGAAGGTCACCAACGCCCCATCCGGGGTCAACATGAGTACTTCATCCGCACAGATTTCAATCCGGCAATCCATCCGCGAGACCCACTGCGGCCCCAACGCACGCCCCAACTCATGACCGGAGTTACTATTCCGGTCAATCACCAATGGCAGGACACCCGGAATAGACACATCGGTTTCATAATCCACCATCGCACCAGTAGCCATATCCACCGGTTCCGCAGCAAAACAAATCTCCCCACCCCGGGTAATCTTCGAATACGCACTTTTCGCGAACTTCTCCCCCGCCACCTTTGACAACCCCTCAGCACCCTTGAGCGCTACCTTACTGGCCGCGTTTTTCGCTGCCGACAACGCCTTGGTTCCCATATTAGCGGCTTTGTTAGCCATCGTCGCGGCCTTCGCCCCCATCTTCCCCGCCTTAATCCCCTTAAAAATCGCCCCACCCGGCAACGAGGTTAACAAATCAAAAGCAAACTCACCCCAGGAAGCTTCCCCACAAAGAGCCAACAACCCCTTTAGTGCCACACCAATACCCACCAGGACCGCACCGATAATGTTCAACCCTGGAATAAACAACAAAATAGAACCAATAATCTGCAACGCATCAGCAATAAACGACAACACATCCGCATGCTTCGACACGAAATTCTTTAATCTCAGCCCACACCGCAGAAAGCCCCGTCGGGTTCTCCTGGAAGCGTTTCCGCGCCTGGGTATCAATCACTCCCACCTGCGTGGTCACATCCGTACCCAACTGGTTCTTCAGTACATCCGCCTGTGAGACATCCCCATCCCAGGTAGCCTTCACCGCCTCATAATGAGACCACGCAGCCAACCGCTCTGCTTCTGCGGTAGCTGCCGCCGTCTCGGCTGTTGCTGCCGTCGCCGCCAACGCGGGCCCCGCCGGGGTCACCGACCCTAACAATGCCGCCCCCTTGGCCACCCCAGCCTTGGTCTTCGCCGCAGCCGCAGCAAGCTCCGCTGTGTTATAGCGGGTCACCGCAGCCTGCACCATCCCATGATCACCCCGAGACTTAGTCACCAACAGCCCCATCTTGGACAAACAATCCGTCAGCGCATGGAAATACTTGTTAATCGCATTACCCACCGCCTCATGGGCTTTACCAGTAACATCCAAATGCCCCGGCAACTGGGAGTTAACCAGTTCTTTGTATTTATCGCCTTCGGTGCCGATATAACCACCGTCGTTAATCGCCCGCAATGCGGCCGCTGCAGCGGTGGCTTGTTGTCCGAAGTTCACCCATTTCGTTCCGATCGCCGCGACCGTTTCTGGGGAACCACCCACATGGAACGTGGTCTGTTCAAACGACGAAAACGGTGCAAGATACGGAACCGGCATGACAAACTCCCTGACACAAAAACTACAGTGAACAAAATTAAATTATTGAGTACAAAACTAAATCAGAACGTAGCTATCCCGTAAAGAACAGCAATACGTCTACCCCACATGGGGTTTACAAGACACCTCAAAACCTCAGGTGCCCGCACAACACACGTATGTCAGCGGACACCAGCACCACACACCTTTACACATTCAATAAAGAGTTCGGTGCCAGCATCCAGCTCAACATCTACGTAACCGGGAACTAGCAACCATTCGCCAGTCGGCGTCTGGGTTACGCTTCGCCAGACAGAGTCTGAGTCACGCGCTGGCGGGTCTCACCCACAGACTGCGTATTCTCATCCAGCGCGGCGCGAACCTGCCCCAGAACTTCGCGTGCCTGCTGGGCATTACCGGACCACTTGCGGTGGATGCCAGCATATTGTTCCTGCTCGCCACCTTCCCAGCTGCCGCCGCTGAGTTTGCCTAGCTCGCCGTCCATATCGTTCAGGGTTCCCTCAATGGACATCATCACCTGGTTTATATCCCCCCGATGCGGTTTCAGCCGTGGAATTGTCGTATGCGTATACGCCGTCAGACATAACTACACCCTTTCGGTAAAAAATTTATTTGTTGAACAGTTGGTATGAAGCTTCTAGATGATGTTGCCCTGCGGCATATCCATGCCCGCAAACCGATTTTGCAGAGTCTGGTGCTGCTCATCGTCACCAGATGAGTATGCCTGACCTGCACCTTCCACACGACCGGTCAGATCGGTCAGAGCGGAATTGATTCCTTCCATGCACTCACTCCATGCTTGAGTCATTTGCTGCCAGGACCCCACGGCCATGCCTTTCCATACTGACTCCAGAGGCGCGATAGCTTCCATGAACTTAGAGGAATCCTGCTGCAGGCTCTGGTTGTGCTGCTGTAGGGACTGCACGTGCGAGGTAATCGCAGCGTGCTCAACTGACATCTTGGACGCATCAGCCATGACAAATACTCCTTTGTATTACAAAACAACTGTTGATTGATCGGACATTTTTACACTGCATTACCAACTAGGCTGCATAGCTAGCTTGGGAACGCTAGGCGCTACAACTCTTACTCTGATTTAGAGAGCACTTCCCAGTGTGAATCTCGCAACTCATCGGTACCTTCTCGGACAGCCTTGAGTGAATCTTCGACCGAGTCCAAGATATCGACGATACCTTTCGCGTTTTCGTTCATTTTCCGGGCAGCTTGGTAGTAGCCATCGGCCTCTGCGGCAATCCAACGCGGCTCCAGTTTTGCCACGCTTGACAGCATCAGATTCAATGTTGAGCGCATTCTGGTCATTGTTGAGATAATGTCTTTTTCCGAGGTCTGCGATGTGGAACGCTTGAATGCGTAATAATCACCACTGCTATCAACCGCACCTCCACCAGTGGCCGCACCGGCGCGAGCGCCAGCACCTCCACCAGAACCACCTCCGCCTTGAAGCTTTGACGCGAATTCATTGAGCGAAGATGACAGTTTGCCATCAAACTCGGATGTGGAACTCGCAATCTGGCTGGACACATCGCCTAGGCCATCGACGTTATCCAACAAGGTTCTCCTGGAAGTTTTCCATTCAGAGAAGAATGACTCTACAGCAGTGCTCATGCGAGCACCATGAACATCATCGACACCCGAGAGGCTTGTCATGCCGTTTTCCACAGCCTCAAGCTCTGCTTTCACATTTTTAAGGTTGCGGCCAACGGTAGTCAGGTGCGCTACCGGGATTTGGACCTTATCACTCTGAGCCATCACACACTCCCTTCACATCACATCTATTCGGCCGCCACAGTGAGGACAATGTCATCGTCTGCGGCACGGAGGTCACCCAACTGCTCGGGCTCGAGTGCCAGTTCTGGATCCAGCACCCGCCCCGTGAGCTCAGGGAACGTATTGATACTGTTGGTCAGCCGAATAACCATGTCCCGGATTGTGGGTGCGAGACCTTCTTCCGGGGCAACCCCAGAGACCATTGCTACCCAGGAGGTAGAGGGCACGGGTAGTGCCGCCTGGCAGTTCCAGATTGTCCTACGGTCCGTTAAAGGCCCGATCTGGCTACGTCCGCCGAACAGCGCGTAGGCCGCGTCATTGTCGGTGGTGCGATGCTCAAAGCCTTCGCGCCCGCTGAAGGCGGTGTCAACAATGGTCATGCTTGCGGATTGGGGCGAGAAACTTTGCCACCGCACAAGAAGAGTACAGGCGGACATTTCTCCATCATCCAGCGTTCCGGGTAGCACAAATGACAATAGAACTTATTGTCTTGTGCAGCTTTAACAGCCTCTTCAAGTCGCGCATATATCGCTTTTCGTTGTGCTGATTTTAGTCGCTGCCCAGAATAGAACTGGTCGATGATGCGCTCGGCTTGGCGCTGCCATGATGCTGGGTGTGTATCTAGAAAAGCCCAGCTGGTTGGCAATTGTGCTGTCCACAAAAAGTTGGGCCTAAATGCCTGAGGGTGTAGTGATAACTGCTGCTGCCGAACATCCGCATTATCCTCGCCAGTTACCAAATCGGTCATCACCACATCCTTACGCGTCACTCATGTATCAACTCTGCATATTATGTACAGCAAAAGCTAGTCTACACAAACTTTTAGTTTTTGTGGAGTGATACCCGCACTTTATCCATTAATTTTTGATGAAAATGCTCTTATTCTGGATAAAAAGCCAGTTGTACCAGGTGTTTTTTGCCGGATTTGTCCACCCAATTCGCGCGACCCGCTGGTAGGCGCTGGAGGTAGACTCCTGGCCATACCTGTCCTTCTTGACGGTCGCCGGACAGCAAAATTCCGTTGGCACCAGCGTCCTTAAGCCCTTGCAGTACGGGCTCGTAGCTGGACCGACCGATTCCAGCTGCGCGGCGAGCAATGATCACATGCAGCCCAATATCTGCTGCTTGGGCCAGGAATGGAACGAGGGGCTTGAGGGGGTTGTTATTACCTTCGATCATGTCAAAGTCGTCCACCACAATGTAGATTTCGGGCCCTGACCACCACGAACGGTTGCGGAGCTGCTCCACGGTCACGTCGGAGGGCGGCAGGCGTCGCTCCAGCTCAAGTCGGATGCCTTCAACGAGTGTTTTGGCCGCGCTGGCGGTACCCGCGTAGTCACCCAGGAAGTCTGGAGGCACAAAACCCAGGAGGTTGCGGCGCATATCGAACATGCCGAACATCACTTCGTTGGCTTTCTTACCAATCAAAGCTTCGGAGATTAGCGCCCGCAGTGTGGATGTCTTGCCGGTTTGGGAATCCCCCCACCACGATGATGTGCCGTTGCCCACCATCCAGGTCGAATTGCACAGGTCCCAGATCCGCCTCGGCAATGCCAACAATCGCCGCAGGGGCGCTGTCGTAGTCGGTGCGCATTTGTTCGTAGGTAACCAGTTCCGGCAGCATCCGCACTGCTGGCGCACCGCCACCTTGCCAGGCGTCGGCAATGGCTGCGACGACCCCTTCAATCGTGTTGTCGCGGATGACGTCGGGTTGATCGAACGTCGGTAAGCATATTTGTGAATAGAGTTCGTCCATGCTGAGGGCCCGGCCAACCGGAGCGCCCTTCATCCCGATCATGGCGCGGCGGCCGATGATCGAGTCGATGGGGTCGTTCAAGTGCATCTCTACCTTGGTGCCGATCACGGCCTGTAGCTGCAGACGGAAGTCAGCCCACCGCCCGGACACGAAGATCACATGGATGCCAAAGCCCAGTCCACGTTGTGCAATGGTCTGCACAATCTCGGCGAGCATGTCGAAATCTTGCCGGAAGCTTGACCAGCCATCAACGACCAGGAAGATATCGGACGCCACCAATTCAGGGATGCGGCCGTTGCGGTGCATTTCCCGCATCTGTTCGGCACCATCAATTTTGTATTGGCTGAACAATTCCTCGCGCTGGTGCAGCCAGTTCTTCATTTCAGCGATGAGCCGACTCAGTTTTTCTTCTTCAAGCCGGGATGCCACACCACCAACATGCGGCAGTTTTTCCAAGTAGCTGAGCCCAGAGCCGGACATGTCCACAATGAAGAAGTTGACCTCTTCCGGGGTGTGCGTCAGCGCCGCAGAGGTGATCAGGGTGCGCAGCACGGTGGACTTGCCGGACTGCGGCGAGCCGAGGATGGCCATGTTGCCGCCGGATCCGGCGAGGTTGATGGTCATGGGACCCTGCCACTGTTCCATGGGCTTGTCTTTTATGCCCAGGGGGAATTCCAGGTAGGCTTCGCGCTCTACTTGGAGTCCCTTGTCGGAGGTGAGGTGCGCCCTCCCCAACACTTGCTCTAGGCCCAAGCGCTCTGGGAGCGGCGGCAACCAGATTTGGCGGGTTTTTTCAGCGGCCGTGCGCAGGCGATCCACCACCACTTCCAGGGTGATGCGCTCGTCGTTGTTGCGGCCCGCCATGGCGGCCTGCATTTCCCGTTCCAGGCGGTATTCCTCTTCCCGCTGCTGCAACCAGTGCTCCGTGGTGTTGAGTAGTTCCAGTGGCATCGCCACAGGCGGGAGCGAGCGGTCTGCTTCGCGGGCCGTAGCCACATACGGGCCGGACACGTAGGCAGCTTTGAAGCGTTCGAAAATGTCCGGGTCCACTTTCAGCAGACCGGAGCCGGGAATGGGCGGCAGTTCGTGGGCATCGGGCGATCCGATGGCGGCGCGGGATTCCTGCGCGGAGAAGGTGCGCAGACCCAGTCGATAAGACAGGTAGGATTCCAGACCACGCAGGCGGCCTTCTTCGAGGCGCTGTGAGGCCAGCATCAGGTGCACACCAATAGAGCGGCCGATGCGCCCGATCTGCACAAAAAGGTCGATGAATTCAGGCTTGGCCGCCAGGAGCTCGCCGAACTCGTCGATCACCACAAAGAGGTGCGGCAGCGGGTCTGTGACTTCGCCTTTGTTGCGGAGTTTGTTGTATTCGCCCACGTTGGGCAGGTTTCCTGCGGCCTGGAGGACACGCTGTCTGCGTTGGATTTCGCCGAGGATGGAGTCGTGCAGGCGGTCCACCAGCCCAGCGCCGTCTTCCAGGTTGTCCACGATGGCGGCGGTGTGCGGCAGGGCTTCCAAGCCCGCGAAAGTCGCGCCACCCTTGTAGTCCACCAACACAAGAGACAGCATGTCCGGGTGGTGGCAGATGGCCTGGCCCAACACGATGGTGCGCAGCACTTCGGATTTACCGGAACCGGTTGCACCAACGCACAGGCCGTGCGGTCCCATGCCGTTGAGTGCGGATTCTTTGATGTCCAGGCTCACGGGCCCACCCGTGGAGTCCACACCGTAGGGCACGTTGAGGAAGTCCTCGACGGAACGCGGTGCCCACAGGGCGTCAATGTCGTAGGTGTTAAAGTCCGCAATGCCCAGCAGGCGGTCCAGGGTGATGGTTTTCTCCAGGGGCGCGTCGGGAATGGCGTCTTCCACTAGGCGCAACGGCGACAGTTCGCGGGCGGTCGCCTCCGCCAGCCTCGGGTTCACCACATCGGCGGTGCCTTTGTAGCCGCCGTACAGCAAGCGCTGCGGGAAACCCTTGGCACCGTCCTCCGGCTCCCCCACCACACCGCGGTCGAGGAGTTGAACGCTGAAGGCGAGCGCGGCGTCGTCAAGCGTGGGCTTGCCACCTGTACTTTTCGACGCCCCCTTGCGCCGCTGCTTTTTCCCCTGGCCAAAGCTCACACGCACATCAACGTGGGAGGGTTCCATGCGCTGCATCGTGGCGGTGGAGATGATGGTGATGCGGGCTTTTTCCAGGTCCTCCACCTCGGCGAGTTTGCTCATCACAAAACGCCCATGGTCGGATTCCATGTCCACCACCACGATCAGGTGCGGGCGCTCCACCTGGATCATGCGGGTTTTGCCTTTGGCGGTCATTTCTTCACGGCGCTCATCCAGCTCGGAGATCAGCGCCTCGGCGGTGTCCTCATCCGTGGAGGCACCGCGCAGACCGATCGGGCCGTCGAAACGGTGGTCGTCCAGAATGTGCGGGAGCCACAGCGCCCAGCATCCGGTGTCCTCGCCGCCGGACAGCGGCAGCGCCAGGTGCAGGCGTAGGTCATCAGGGGCATGCAGCACCGCCACCTGCAGCAACAGGGCACGGATGGCGTTGGCGGTGACGTCCTGCGGGCCGATCAACGACACGGTGCCGTGAAGGGGGACGGCGATGGGCAGGTCGTCGATAGTGCTGCAGCGTTTCAGCATGCGGTCAAGATGTGCTTGGGAGATCGGTTCGGGTACCAACATCGGGTCGCCAGCCGGGCGAACCGTCACCCCGCACGCCAAATCACCCGTGCCCACTCCCAAACGCACCACCAGGAAATCCTCGTCAGACGGGCGGCGCTCCCACAGGCGGTGCGGCTGGCGAATCACATCCGACAACGCGCCCGGCGCGGGGTTACGCAACGCCGACTGCTCGCGCTGCTCTTCGGCGAGGTCGCGGATGGTGTCTTCCTGTTCCTCCAGGTGTTCCAAGAAACGTTCGCGGGAGTCTTCCGCTTGTTTGCGGGGACCAGTCTTGGCTCGCAGCAATGCACCGCCCGCCGTGATGAGCACCACCACCAGCATGGCCACGCCGACGGCCATGCGGATGGGGTTTCCTGAGGAGAACATCATGAGAACCATGCCCATGCCCGCCACCACGGGGAGCACTGCCTTCAACGCGCCACCCCCGCCGCCCCCCGCCCGCACGGATGGTGGGTACCGATGCCAGTTCAACAGGCTTTTTCGGGGGTAATTTGCCGATGCAAACGAGCCGGACGGTGAATTAAACGAGTACTCATCAGTCCCCTTCAAACTGCCTACGCAACGCCTCTTATCGTGTGTAAAACTTAATATCACTATTATGGCAGGAGTGTTTATTCGTCTCAGCGTATTCTGGCAAGACCGCCAATTGGACGTGAGCCTACCAGCACAGCGCCCTATTGTGGACATCATCGACGACGTCACTGGCTTGCTCACAGCCACCGATGCCCACGATGCCAACCCCCAGGACAACGTTGTGGACGCTCGCACGTGGGTACTGTCCTCCCCCACCACCGGAATACTCAGTTCTGAGGCGACGCTGGAAAGCTACGACATTGTCGATGGTCACCGGCTGTTTCTGACCCAGCGTGCCGATGCCGCGCACTCCCCCTTCGTCGACGATGTCATGTCCGAGGTGCGCCGCACCATTTCCGACAATCAATGGCGCTGGTCTGACAGCGTACGCAGTGGCGGCCTGCTCATTACAGTCGGTGTGCTCGCACTAGTGCCGTTTATCCCAGCGGTATTGAAAGTCTTCAGCGCCCCCGAACACATTGACGCCTGGACTAACGACCATTGGCTTATGGCGGCATTCGCTGTTGTACTGACAATTGCTGCGGTGGGCGTTGCACTATGGCAACCAAAATCCCCTACGCGATGGTTATCTATTTCCCTACCGCTGGTTTCTTTTGTTTGTGCAAGCCCGTTTCTCCGACATTTTCCTGCGGGGATCGAACTTAGCGCCCTTATAGCGATCATCTGCCTCACCAGCATCCCCGTCGCCATCATCGCCGGGAAAAGCAGGGAACGCAACGGTCTCGCAGGCTCCCTCGCCCTCGGCGGAATTGCGCTTGTTGGAGGCATCGTCTGCACCTGCGACTACTTCGGGGTTAGTACCCTAGCGCTCGCCGCCTGGTCCTCCTGGGCACCCATCGCCCTACTGCTGATCACCCCCACCATTGCCGTCAGCTCCTCTGGGCTTGCCACCCTGCTCCGGCAAAGCGACTCCGGGGACGCCATCGACCGCGAACAAATCCGCACCCGCACCCTCCGCTCCGCCGCGCTTTGCGACGCCCTGGTCTGGTTCAGCACTGCACTTGGGTTACTGATCATTCTCACCCTTGCGAGCAGCCCATACTGGCAGCAAGGGATCTGCGCCTTCGTACTCTCCCTCATTCTCATGCTCCGAAGCAACGGATTCAGCGATGCCCGACTCATCGCGCCACTCATCCTCAGTGGCAGCCTTGGCGTAGCCGTGTGCGCCGGTGCACTCCCCGGCTGGATAGCCCACCGCAACGATATCTCCGTCCCCCACATCCCATGGTGGACCCAGCTCGGAGCGGACGCCTGGCAGCCCTGGCTCTACTTCGGCATTACGCTGCTGCTGATCGGGTTGATCCTGCTTTCACTGATCGGCTACAAGCCCCACGACGTGCAAGAAGCGCGATCCGCCAAAATCATCTCCGGCATTGACACCTTTGTGAGTATTTTCGCCATCCCGTCCATCCTGGTCGCCCAGGGCGTACTCACCTACTACTGGGCGACGATCTAGTTTTTAGGGGGTTGTGCTGGGTTCATGCAAGGTAGGTCTATCCCCAAGCACGACAACACCCCTTTTTCGTACCCAGCAATGGACCTACCTGACATTAACAGCGTTCAAGCCCGCAAACATCCCCACCTCACAACATTTGAATAATCTTTGCCGCGCCGATGGTCGCAACGAGCAGCACACAGGCGATGATGAGGGAAATCACCAAGATGCGCATGTGCTTGGGGGTGACCACGGGCTCCTCCATGCCAAAGCACATTGCTTTGGTCGCTAGGCCCATGCGGAGTTTGTTGGCTTGCAGGGCTGCGCGATGGTCGCGCCGGTTGGATGCGCGCGAGGACCGCCGACTCTCGGCTTCTCGCTTGTCGCGGGTGGCTTTTTCATGTCTGGCCATGGTTATCGTGCTACCTGCTTATCTATTGGTTAAAGAATTGCCCAGGCAGCGGGATGGTGATCACCGGCGGCTGGCGTGCTGGCTGCTGCGGCGCGGGCGCTGGCGCTGGCGCTGGCGCTGGAACAGTTTGTGTCACTGTAACAGGCGCCTGAGATGTCACGGGCGCTGGCGGTGGGGCGGGTGGCGGCGTGCTGGACGAGGTCGGCGGCGGCGGGAAGTACGAGGTGGGCAGGGTGGGAGTTGCCCAGCCGGGGTTTCATCTGGTTGAGTTCTTCGTCTTTGGCCCAGCCGGCTTCTTTGCAGCCGGTGAGGGTGGCCAGCAGTAAGAGTGTGGTGGCCCCGGTGACCAGCCACGGGCGTCGATAAGCGGGCGTCACCGTGAGTATTCCTTTGCTTTGGCGTGTACTTTTTTCACGAATTCGGGGTCGGCATCAATGTTTTTGATGGCGGTGTCCCAGCCTTCGGAACTGTTGAGGTCACCACCGATACACAGTTGGTGGGCAACGGTGAGCGCGGAGTCGTCGATGCTGTCAGGGTTGGCGGTGGTGCCGGGTTCGACGGCTTTTTCGAACTGTTCCCAGCGGCTAGGCATGATCTGGAAGGGGCCGACGGGGATGTCATGTTCGGGATTGCCGTCGATGCGGCCTTGGTCGGTGTCTGCGACGGGGTTAAGTTTCACCAGGTCAAGGTCGCGAAGCGGGACCGTAGACACACCATTCTCCCCGATTTCAGAACCGTGGGTAAATCCGTGGTTGCTGAACACCGATCCCAACGCCGCAAGCGTGGGCCACCCAAGAGTGCAGCCTTCCTGGGACATTTTGCTCGCCGCGTACGCGTAGGCACGCATAGAGCGTTCGGGAATGATGTACGGGGACGCGTGACTTTCCGACCACTCCTTCACCTGATCGATTTCCAGGTACGTCTTCGGGTGGGACGGCTCCAACCTGTCCGCGCACCCGGCCGTCCACATCGACAGCCCCACTATTAACGCTACAAACCCAACCGTAGCGTATGAACGTTTTGCCACTATTCTCTTGCTCTATTTCTTCTGTTTCACTAGTCCCAAAGCTATGCGCAGGCCGCTATTCGGCGTGCCGATGCCAATTAGAAAAGTCCTGTGCCACCAGACCTGCCAATTCCAGGTATGCCATGTAGGTTTTGCGATCAAGGCGCTCAAGGTCAATAATCGCGCCTTCCGACAAATGCCGGTCATACGGAATGAGCTGCACCGCGCGTGTCCGCGCTTTAAAATGCTCCATCAGTTGATCAACATCAATGGTGGCGTTACCCGGATGCGCCGACGAAACCACCACAATCGCATTGGACACCAACTGGCCATAACCGTGGTGATTCAACCAATCCAGCGTCGCTGAGGCTGATTGCGCACCGTCCAGGGCTGGCGACGTCACCAAAATCAGCGTATTCGCCAAGTCCAGCACACCGGCCATCGCCGAATGCATCAGCCCAGTACCACAGTCCGTGAGAATCACATTGTAATGATGCTGGAGAATATCAATCGCGTGGCGATAATCCTCCTCACTAAACGCCTCCGACACCTCCGGATCGCGGTCAGAACCAATAACCTCCAGGCGGCTTTCAGCCTGCGTGGTATACATTCTGATATTGGAATACCGGGACACATCTTCAGCATTCAGCAAATCACGAATAGTTGGCGACCCCGGAAGGGCCGCACGCTGCGCCAACGTCCCCAAATCAGGGTTCGCGTCAATAGCAATAACGCGATCGCCCCGCAAACTCGCGAAAATGCCACCAAGCATCACCGACGTTGTTGTTTTACCTACGCCGCCCTTCAGCGACAACACAGCAATACGATAATCACCCTTCAACGGCGACCGCGCTAAATCCACCAAATTCTGATGCCGCGCCACCTTCTCCGAATCACCAAGATTGACATGTCCGGCCGTCAGCGTATGCACAAACTTCCGCCACCCCGTCTTCGGCGCGGCCTTCACCGGATTCACCAAAATCGTCTGATCCAGCGCGGCAGGCGGTGCCAAATACTGACCCGAGGGCATATCCTGCGGCGCTTGAGACGGCGGCCACTGCCCCGGGGCATGCTGCGGCGCGGCCTGTGAAGGTTGCGGTTGCGCCTGCGCTTGCTGGGGCTGTTGGGCTTGCGGTGCTTGCTGGGGCTGCGCTGGCAAGGGTTGCTGCGGCAGCGGAGGAACCTGCTTAGGTTGGGCCTGCTGCTTAGGAGCACTTTCCGCCGGTGCTGGTGTGGCTTGCGCTGGTGCCTGCTGCACAGGTTCAGGCTGTTGCGACGTAGTCTCAGCCGGCTCCGCCTTGGCATGCGCACCTCGTGACCGTTCGTCATCATGCGCGGGCTTCTTCGGCTGAGCGCGCTGCGACCGCGCCCTCGGCGTCTGATCAGGGTTATCTGCGGAGCTTTCCGTCGCCTCGCTTGGCGACGCCATGCTTGTCGACGCCGCGCTTGTTGGTGCTGTATTTGTTGGTGCCTCATCACCCCGCACTGTGCGATTGTTCTTCGTCTCAGAGCTGCTTCGCACCGCGTGCGCGCCCGATGTCACGGGTTCCAACGAGGACGTCGAGACAGCGGCATGTGCAGCCGCAGTAACACGGCCGGTTCGCTCTTCCCGTGTGGTGTTCGTGTGCGCACGCTGGGTGGTTGCGGAAGGCTTCGGCATCGAGGCGTCGATACGCGGAGTCAGGGTGTCAGACGCCTGAGTATTTTCGGGTTCAACCTTCCGCCTTTCCCACCTCCAGTCCGCCGAATTTCAGGTTGGGCGGGTTCCGAGGTGGGGCGCGGCTCTTGCTTCTCGGCAGGCTGCGCCGCAGACTTATGAACATCGTGTGGCTCAGATTGCGGCCTTTGAACCTGCAGCCACGGCGGCAGATTATGGGATTGCTCAGGCCCTGAAACCATGAATTCCTCCAATAAACCAAACAGTTTGGCACACGGTACAATTTTCTAACATAGCAGCCACCGAGTGTCGCACGCTTGCTACCATTTCTAAACGGTAAAGAATTTATATAAGGACTGAGACCTAGTGCCTTTACGCAAACCCTCTATCCTTCGCACATTGCAATGGAATAACCGCTTTGCGCACGCCCAGCGAACCCCACCGCATGCGACAGATAACGCGACAATAGTCGCCGTGGCATCCATGGACGACCGACTACTCACCAGCCCAGCAGCCGCCCTTATTTCATTGGTTATTAATGCCGAGGCCAAAGTACCCGTCGTGGCCATAGATGCCGACGGCCTCAACCAGCCCCTCCGCGGGCCACTGCGCGCCGGGAACGGCGGCGACCTCGTCGGACTTTCCGACCACCCCAAGGAATCCCTCGACCGCAGTGAAATAGAACTTTTTGTCGACCAAGAGGGGGCGATGCCGCTTTCTCGCCTGCTGGAAAGAAGGCCCAGGGCTCATCCCTCCAGAAGTTCTTGAATCGGCGGTACGACGCGTGCAACACCGATGGCCGACCGTGGTCATGAACCTCCCCTACACCTGCCCACCGGAAACAATCTCCTCTGGCGTGGCCATGGCCAACCATGTGTTCCTCATTGCCGACAGGCACCACGCCGGACATGAGTGGCTCTACCAGCCCGGACACCAGCTCAGTACCCTCGCCCGCGACAATCGAGTGACAGTTCTGACACTCGGCGGTCAAAGCAAAATCACCACACCAGACACCATCCACCTCCCCCGCACCGGGCAGGGTTCCGACGGCCGCGATCCCATTGACATCCCCACCGACCCGGAATCACTCACCATCTTCCACCGCATCCTCAGCAGGGTGTACAAAAGCTGAGGCTTTGCAGGGTTGAGCGATGTTCAGGCAAGATAAGTCCACCGCTGAGCTCAAAAAAAGGGTGTTTTCGCACCTGCGGATAGACCTATCCGACAAGAGGCTTGAAGGGGCTTGCTTTGCGGTTTATCAAAAAGTCAGTTTTCCCTGGTTGCGATGAAGCAGTGCAATTATGATCCAGCTGTAAAATCTGCTTACGCCCAAGCTCGAAAACACCTCATTTTCCGGCTTGGAGATAAGCAAACTTCTATGCAAACGTTTGCACTAACGCCGTTCAAGACTCTAAGCTGCGCCATGATCTACCAAACTGCCATCTTTCCCGGTCTTTTACAGCATCATAAGCGGCCCCCTGCAAGATGGGTCCATCGCCAGGCTCAAAAACAACCCTTTCCGAACCCAGCGATGGACTTATTTTACCTAAACATCATTCAATAACCCCACAGAAGAAAATCGGCAGGAATGCCACGAAGAACGCGAGCACTCCGCTTCGCGGGTTGCGTCCAAGCCAGGCAACCCGCCCCAGCTTCCCCACCACCTACTGCAAATCGCTTCCCCCCCACGATACTGTTTCAGGGCGAAGCGCTCGATGTCTTTGCAGAGCTGTTCTTCGGTGTAGAGCACGCTGATGAGCATGCTGATGGCCGCGGCGACGCGGCGGTCGATGATCGGGTCGTCGAAAAGCACATGTGCAGCCTGCGCAACGTTGTGGATTGCCTGATTGCCACGAGGTCAGGCCCGAGTCGGGCGCTGGATTTTTCCAGCAGGTATGCGTATTTGATGGCGAGTTCTTCGCTGCGCGGGTAGGTGTCGCCATTTTGTACGTCTTTGTAGCTAATGAGTGAAATGAATTCTCGGAGGTCTGATGCTGTGTAGGGGGTGTCGTCGATGATGTGGACGCAGGTGTCTTTGAAAAAAGGCAGCGCTTCTCCATCGGCGATGAGCCTGTTTATGAGCTCGTTCGCTTTATCGCCAAGCTTATCGATGCGCACAGCCACGTTGTTTCCTTTAGGGCTAGGGTTTGTGTCTGTTTTTTGTCTGGAAAGTGCCCTGCTTATCTACCGCCAGCTTACAGGTTTTTTGCACGTTCGGGTATGGCCAGCTGTTGCTTTGTGTGGGTTCATGTGACCTTGAGGTGTTCCTGTACTGCGACATGTGTTTTTTCGTGTGGTTTCTCACACCAGACTGCCCGTCCCCACACGTTCCAACAGTCGTTTTTCTACGTCGCTTATGCTGCCGCCCCTCCCATACCCGGCCGCATCCAACCCCTCGCGATCATCGCTGGTTCTCATCCCCTGGGCGTAGGCGCGAAGATGAATTCTAGGTCACAATGTTCCGCCCGTCGGGTGATTCTTTTAGGCCTCCGAGCAGCGATGATGGTTATCAGACAGTTGTTGTTCTCTACGCAAGGAGGAGTTATGAGTCGCGTAATTAAGGCCAAGGATGCTGTGGTCGCGCGGGACCTACGGAAGACATACGGCGCTGGGGAGTCACAGGTGACAGCGCTCAACAATGCAAGCATTCGTGTGGGTGTGAGTAAGTTTTTGGCGATCATGGGACCGTCAGGTTCGGGCAAATCCACACTGATGCAATGTTTGGCCGGACTTGACAGCATTGATTCGGGCAATATCAAAATTGGCGGGATTGACATCACAAGTCTGAATGATCGCGATTTAACGCGCCTTCGACGCGAACATGTTGGTTTTGTTTTTCAGCATTTCAATTTGGTGTCCACCCTGACCGCAGAGCAGAACATTATGCTGCCCATGAAATTAGCCAAGCGTCAGGTAGATCAAGAATTGTTCAACAATGTGGTGGAGCGACTGGGCATTAAGTCACGCTTGTCGCATAAACCACATGAAATGTCGGGCGGCCAGCAACAGCGTGTCGCTATTGCCCGCGCGCTTGTTGCTCAACCGACGGTGATTTTCGCTGACGAGCCGACGGGGAATTTGGATTCCGTATCCAGTTCGGAGGTGCTGCGCTTTTTGCGCGACAGCGTTGATGTGTTTGGCCAGACCGTGATTATGGTGACGCACGATCCCATTGCCGCGACTACGCGGATGAGACGATTCTGCTTGCCGATGGCCGCATCACCGCCACCCTCGTCTCCCCCACCGTGGAACAGGTTGTGGCTGCATTGCAGGAGGTTGAGTAATGAACTTCCTCGTAGCATCTAGTTTAAGAAACAATCTGCGTAGGCTCATCGCCACCGCCACCGCAGTGGCGCTATCGGTGGCGTTTATGGTGGCCACGCTGCTGATTATGGGCACCTACAACACTGCCCTGTCGAACAGTGTGACGGAGCAGATGAAGAACTCCGATGTCTGGGTGGGCTATGACAGCTCATTACCAGACAATGCAGATGAAGTGCTGGCCAAAACCGCTGACCGCATCCGCGAGCGTCCCGACGTGCAGGCCGCCGATGTGCAGCGCAGCGCATCCGGTGAGGTACGGCACGATTCCCGCAGGGCAAACGCACAGATCCAGGCGATGCCGAGTGAGCCTCTTCGCTGGGCCACGCTGGCGGAGGGTGCGTGGCCGCAGTCACCGGACGAGGCCGTGCTGAACAAGTCCGCAGCGGATTCTTTGCAGGTATCTGTGGGTGATTCGGTGCGCTTAGATGATAAGAACTCCGTTCGCGTCGCGGGCATTACCTCTCAAGAAGATCAGATGATGTCCATGGGTTTCGCCGAGATTAGTGTGATGCCGGAGCTGCTGGATCGTCTTGAAGCCCAGAAATACGCTACGAGTATTCTGGTTCGCAGCACTGCCCATGACGGCACGAGCAACACCACCCCAGATCAGCTGGCACAACAGATAAAAGACCAGACTCAGGGCACTCCCGACATCACGGTGCGCACTCGCGACGAGCAGGCGCAGCATCAGATCGCGGACCTTTCCGGCAATACCGCGACGCTGACCGCCATGCTGGGTGTGTTTGTGGCTATTTCGATGATTGTGGCGGGCTACGTCATCGCGAATACCTTCCAGGTTCCTCGTCGCGCAGCGGACAAAAAGAACTGGCGTCGCTGCGCTGCATTGGTGCAGATAAGCGGCAGGTGCATGGCCTGATTCTGGGCGAAGCCGGTATCACGGCATCGGTGGCCGCGCTGGTGGGCTGCCTACTGGGTGTCGTTGCCACAGTGATCTTTGCCCAGTTCATGTCAATGATGAGTGCGTTGACCATCAGTCCGCTGGCGTTGATCGCTGGTTTTGTGGTGGGCGTTGTGGTGACGGTTGCGTGTGCTCTCGGGGCGTCGAAACGCGCGACCCGCGTGCATCCGGTGGAGGCACTTCGCCCGCTTGAGGCAGTGGCTTCAGACAAGCTGCCACTGGGGCGCACGATCGTGGGTTCCGCTCTGACCCTGCTGGGCGCGGCGGGCCTGATTTACGGTGCGACGAGCGGTATGGCTGTGGCTATTGCTGGCGGGTTTATCTGCGGCATGGGCGTGCTACTGGCCGCCACGACGTTGCTACCGAGGCTGGTGTCGCTGGTGGGTCGTGCACTGTCACGAGTGTCGCTGCCAGTGGAGCTGGCCGCCGCTAATTCAATGAAGAACCCGCTGCGCACAGCAGCGACAGGTATTTCCATGCTGATCGGTGTGGCTGTGCTGGTGTTGATGGCCACGGGCATTCACTCGGTGCAGGAGTCCATTGTTTCTCAGATCAATCGGGAACGCCCCTTTGACCTCATGGTGACCACGAGCAACCCGGCTGGCTTCTCGCCGCAGGAGCTTGAGCAGATTAAGAACAATCCCAAGGTCACGGCCAGCGCTGAATCCCAATCCGCACAGGTGACAGTGACCACCTCTGATGGTCAGGAACATTCAGTGAAGGCCGAGACTGCGGATAGCTCACAGCTCAGCGAAGTGTTCTATGCCAAGGGTGATACATTGTTCCCACAGTCCGGCGTGGGCATGGTAGCCCCGATCACTCAGAATTCGTCACCCATCACCATTCAGGGCGACGCGGGCAGCCTGGTCGTTTCAGCAGATGTGAGCGACAAGGGCGAGGCGGATCATGTGATGATGTCGAAGGATGACTTTTCCAAGGTGGCGCGGAACACCGTCACTCACACCGTGTACCTGCGGCTCACCCCAGGTCTGTCAGGAGACGAGGTTCAGCAGGTCACCAGCGATCTGAACGCTCTGAATGACAGCTACAACACCGGCGGCGGCGCCCAGGAACGCGCCTACTACACCAAGATATTGAACATCATGCTCATGGTGGTGTTGGCGCTGCTGGCCATTACCCTGATCATCGCCTTCGTAGGTATCGGTAACACCACAGCGTTGTCGGTGCTGGAGCGCCGTCGCGAATCCGCGCTGCTACGGGCGGTCGGTTTGGAGCGCCGCCAACTGGTCACCACCATCGTCGTGGAGGCCATGCTCACCGCCGTTGTCGCCGCCGTGTGTGGCTGCGCGCTGGGGATCTTCGCCAGCTGGTCCGGCTTGAACGCGCTGGAACACACCGCCGACAAGCTTGAGCTGGACCTGTACATCCCGTGGTTGCAGGTTGCCCTGATCATCGCAGGTGCAGGCACCGCCGGTGTGCTCGCCGCTCTGCTTCCCGCCATGGGTGCTTCTCGACGCCCACCGGTGCAGGACCTCGCGGCAGAGTAACTGCCCCAGTGTGCCTGGTGTATCGTGCCTGGCGTAGCCGCTACCGAAGCGTGCTACGTCAGGCACGCGGCGTTCACAACGCCAACCATCACCAGCGACACGGAGGCCACAATGGCACCGGCGCGGAGCTTCTTATCTTCCACAATGTCCCGGAACCTTCCCGGAATGGCCAATTCCATGGCCACCAACGCCGCGGCCTGGAGCGCTATTCCCAGAAGGCCAAACACCCCGGCCTCAATAAGCCCCTTGCCTAAGCCCATTCGGAGACGGAACTATGCACGGCGGTGGCCACCACAATTCCTGTGGCTATCTCGCTGCGCCGCCGCTATGAAACCAGCATTGGGCAGGTGGTCCACAAACACCAGGCGATGTAGTTTCCCGGGGGTAAGCAGGTCAAGAACCACAAACCCCAGCACCAGCATCACGCCGGCGAGGGCGAAATAGGCCAGCGTACTCACGACCTCTGCAAATACGTCCATTTTCTCTCCTTTTATTTCACACCGGATCCCGACGATCCACCGCTACTGCTGCCACCATTACTTCCCGAGCCAGACGACCCGCCAGAGGAATCACGCGGCGAGGACGGGCTGAATCCAGGCCCCAGGAAAATCAAACTGCCATTGTTGTAGCGGTGCAGGTCCTCCACCTCAATCTGGCATTTCCCGTTATTGTTGGACACCACAATAAGTCTCTTGTCGTAGCGCAAGTATTCTGACCCCGACGCGGAGTCAAACTGCCTGGCCATCGGCTTAACCTTATTCGCAATATCCGAAGCCGTCTTCTGCACGCTATCGCCAGACTTGCACTCGTAGGTATTGCCGCTCTTTCTGGTGTAGTTCTTTGACACATAGCTTTCGGGATTACTCGCGTTAGCGAATCCCGCAGCAGCCGTCACAAAAGTCAGGCCCACGGATGCTGCGCTCACAAGAACCAGCACAATGCCAAGAAGCCTCCAGCGGCCACTATTCATGACGGAAAACCTGCCTTTACTATTGTCGGGAGCGTTGTTGTCGGGGCGTCGAAAAGCATATTAAACCGAGTAATCAGGCGCTGGAGGCGCGGGGTAAATGATCAGCTCGCCAGGGAGAATCACCCGCCCCGTGGACACCTCCCAGGAATCGTCATTGGACCAGCCCTCAAACCCCAGGCGGAGCTGCTCGGACGCGTCGGCGTAATCGATGTAGGCAAGCTCGCCCTCCGGCGGCAACCCGGTTGTTCCGTGCGACACATAGCGCGCGTGACCGCGCTCCTGCTCCACGTAGTGAACGCCCTCAAACTCCAGAACGCTCTGCGGGGTGAGACCCGTCGCCTTCCGCGAGGTCCACCACACCAGCTCAAGCTCGCCGTCGTCGATTTCCACGGCCAGGAAGCTGCTACCGTCACCGCCGTCCAGCAGGTGTTCGTACCAGGTGAACTGCCCCTGGGTCACCACCAGCGTGCCGCGCACCAGGTAGTCCGTCGCGCCATACGTAACGACGGCCCCCGGGCCCAAGCGATCCGGTCCGAAATCGGCGGCATCCGGGACCTCGGCAAACAAATTACGTGCTGGCTGCTGCTCATCATCAACCTGACGCGCCTTGCTGAAGCAATATAGCGCTCTATACCACTCACACCCGCAATAGCGAAGAAAAACAATGACAGAAGTAGCACTACAGTATCCTCAGTCTCAGCTTATTTTTATCCAGCATACAAGCATAGCCCTGGGGAAGCATGTCACAATGGGCCTATGAAGAAGCGAGCATGGATCGGTTATGCGTCCGCTTTTCTCTCCTGGGCGCTTGTTATAGGGGCGCTCATCGCGTTTTTTATGGGGCATTCCACACTGGCACTCTTTCTGTGCCTGCCGGGAATATTATTGGTCTGGTGCAGTGGCAGCATGTTTGGCGACACCAAGAAACTCCCCAAGGGTGCCCCCATCCCCGATGCGAAACGCGTCAAACGCTACCGACAAGAAAACCCCGGTGCCACCATTGTTGACGCCATCGACGCGATCAACAGGCAGGACGGGGTGTACTAGTTATTTCGGATTAGTGATGCGCGGCGCATTACCTGAACCATCCCAGCCCTCGGCCGACGCGCTCGCATTCCCCACAGTCGCCGAGACCTTAATCGGCTTATCACCAGCGGCAACGCCCTTAGCCGTGTACACGGCACGCGAATATTCCTTCATCCGGCCGCTATCGGTGTCCTGGCCGTGCTGACGATCCTGATCCCCAGAGAACGCAATACTGACATTCACATTCTCTTCCAAGCCCCAGTGACGGCCCTCTTTAACCAAAATCGCACAATTCTGGTTATCCTTCGACGAAAAATACACCTCAATCGTGGCGAAACGCTCCCCCGACGCGTCCTTCACCGGCACACGACCGTCCTTCACCATGCGGTAACTTGTGCCACACGTATTCGCCGCCGCCGCCTCGGGAGCATTCAACACGGAGACAGCGCCCAGACCACCACACGCCAAAGAAAAGGCCATGAACAGCTGAAACACACTCTTACGAGTGATCATCATCTACCTCCAACGGATACTCACCAGGACACTTAGCAGGTTGCGATATCTGCTAATCCTACGCGCAGCACATGTAATATTTTTCCGACGCGCCGCGATAGGGGTAACGCAACGCTAACTTTTTGCGATACTTCTTGGCAAATTCTCATGCGCGTAAGGGTTCATGCAGGTAGAAGCTTTTCGACGCCGCCATGGCTACGGTTGGCAGATAAGATGCGGGTGAGTTGGGGGTGGGTATAAGGGTTAGCGTAGTGGGGTGATTTTATTCAGAAGGAAGGTCTGTGTCTTGAGTGTCAGCGTAGCGGGCGTGTGTGGTTGTGGGCAGTGAGTCGGGTGTAGTTGTGTGCGTGAGCCGAGCGCCGGCTGGTACTTTGACGAATCCGCAAGCCACTGTAAGATAACCCCCTGAAGCGCCTGTGGCGGAATTGGCAGACGCGCTGGATTTAGGTTCCAGTGCCTTAGGGCGTGGGAGTTCAAGTCTCCCCAGGCGCACCACGATTCCCTTACTTAAACACGCATTATCATGCACACCACTTGCGGTACTCACCCAAGTGGTGTTTTCTTTACCCCCATCATCCGCCTCACCATCAAACTGCCTCAGAACCGAGATAACAGGCTGCAGGTGAGCAGTCGCCGTGCGCCTCACCCCACTCGCATCATCCTGCGGGTTAATGGCAACCGCAGTAAAGAACACCCCATTAAGCAACTTCTTCAGACTCGGCGTTGCCTGCATATACAGGCTAAAGCAATCTTCTAATAGATCCAGCACATACCCAAGGTGCGTCTGAACTACGTGGGACTCGAGGCTCAGTGCAGCACGCTGCTGCTCAATACTCGCCAGCTGCACTGCAATCTGGTCCTGCTCCTGCTTCAGTAAATCCAGCGGAATGGCATCAGCGTAGTGAGCATCAAGCAGCTTCTGACGCTTCCGTAATAGGCTACGGCTCTGCTGCTCCAGCTGGCGAACATGCTCCGCCCGACTAGCATAGATACGCTCTAGTTCCCGCTGGGCTAGCGCTGCAATCCGCTTGCGCCTAGCTGGGGTTATACGGATCGTGCGGTAAAGCTCTGCTACCTTCGCTTCTACCTCATCGATGAGCACCGCTTTGAAGCGGCACCCATCACGCTGACGTTGCCGGTACGAGCAGACAAAGTATGGGTATATAACCCCACGCTTGTTCTTGGTGTTCTGGATAATAAGGCGGCTGCCGCACTGACCACAGCGCACCGTGGTCTTAAGGTGGTGATGGTGAACCCGCCGACGCTCACCGTTGTAGTGGGCACTCAGGACGGTTTGGACCTTATACCAGGTCTCATCATCAACCAGGGCCTGGTGGCGGCCAGGGTACTCAACGCCCTGGTAGCTCACAACCCCACGGTAGTATGGGTTATGCAGCACATCGATCAGTCGTGACTGCGTCATAGGCCGCTCCGGGTAGCGACTCGTCGCTGGCTGGGTCAACCCCCCGAGCGGTAAGGTGTTCGGTTAGGTGTTTGGCGGTCCATGTATCCGTGGCGTATTCACGGAAGGCCTCAGCGATGAGCGGGCCACGCACCGGGTCAACCTCCACCCAGCTATGGCGTTTACCATGCTCATTTTTGCCCTGTTTATTCACATATCCCAGCGGAGCCTTGCCAATGGTACCGCCATGCTTTACTTTCTCACTCATGCCTTTTGATACTTCAGCCGCAAGGTTACGGCTATAGAATTCGGCGATGGAAGACATAATGCCATGGAGCAACATGCCGCCAGGCGTCTGATCAATATTTTCACTGGTCGAGACAAGGCGAACATTGTGCTGTTCGAGCACGCGGTTAATATCGACATCATCAGCCCGGTTACGGGCTAGACGGTCGAGTTTGTGCACAATAACGTAGTCAATATCGTTGTGTTCGGTAATGTAGGCCAGCATCTTTTGCAGCTCTGGGCGCTTGGCATTGCGAGCAGATTCACCCCGATCAATAAACTCCTTGACGATGAAGGCACCGAGTGCTGCAGCCTTATTTTTATTGGCCTCACGCTGGGCCGGAATAGAGAAGCCTTCGGCAGCGTCACCACGCGCAGCTTGGCCTTTGGTAGAGACGCGGATATAGCTGATGGCTCGCTTGGGTGTTAAATCTGCAGCCATAGCCGCAAGCGGATTGGCTGGAGGCGTGGTACTCATAGGTCTTGCTCCTTATGCGTTCGTTTATGTCGTGTACTGTGTGTTCTTGCCGCCAGGTACTGCCGGTGGCGGTCAGACTGGCCTACTCCTATTGACGCTCGTTTTGCGCTGAGAGTCCAGTCCTTTTGCCTGAAAATATGATGTAGAATTCACGTCACGCAGCGGATGCCGTACTGCTAAGCAGGCTGGGCCAGTCCTTGAGGGCGGCGACCTGGAACATGCCAGCGGGCAGATCGGTGCGAGTGCTAAAGATATTGACCAGCTGCTCGGCCCGCTGGAGTGTGGAGGTAACCCATACAACGACCGGGAAGACGCCACGGCGTTGCTGCTCTACTTCACTAGTGAGATGGCGCAGGTAGGCATCGGTTTTACGATTAATGCGTATTGGTCGTTCAGTACCCATGTCTAACTCACACCACCAGTTGTATTCGTAGCCAGCGCAAGCGGTAACAAGGCCAAGGTCTGGTTTAACCCATTCGGGCTGGCCATATGGGCCAAGGTGTTTGGCCCAACAGGTTGGCTCCGGCTCAGCTTTGACAAGTTCTATTTCGCACATACGGCATGTTTCTTCGCTGATGAGTCGAAGCTCAGTTACTGCCAACGTATGAGCAAGAAACGTCCAGGAAGGTTCGGTGATGCGCCGCCGCGATACTGGCCGTGTAGCAGCACTGTCTTGGAGGCTGCATAACTCATTGAGCCGGTAGCCAGCTTCGCTGAGGTGCCATACATAACTGCTCGATCCAGCACGAGCACCGCCAACTCGCCGCTGAAGTGTTTTGACAAGTGCGCTTTCTTGGAGCGTTCCCATCAAGCGATTGGTTTGGCGTAATGCCGAAGCGTCACTCTGGAAAGCGGGCCTTAGAAACCGTGCAAGCTGGCGAGTGGTGGCGAAACGTTGATCGGAAAGTATCCGAGTAACGGTGTGCGCATGGTCGCTTAGCTGACTGGCGAGCCATGCCAGGCGCGACCGAGTAATGCGATGAGTCATATTTATGCTCCTACTTCCTGATTAGTTGATGAGATAACCAAGGGCTTAGGTAGGTAACCGAACGGTCAACGGGCTTTTTGGATAGATAGAGTGCGCCCCGGTGCGTAACTCAGTGTGGCTGCTACGAAGAGGCAGACAGTCACCTCCCTTATTGGCCAAAATTATGTGTCTTAGCGGCGTGTATGGGGACTAGCTCGTATACGCGACAGGTCTTGCGATTGGTCATTAGGAAGCCACACAAGTGAGTACTTTTTTCTGCGTGGATTAGGGCGATTTGGTCGTGCGGCCAAAGTGTGTTTGGACTGATGACGTCCCCAATATGCCACTATTACGTGGCGTGGTCTGGTAAACCGTCGGGGTGTCCCACCCCAGGGCGTGGCGCAGCTCTGCCTCAACCTGTTCGGTGGGTTGGCCATAGCGGGCACAACTAGCAGCTGCTATGGCCAGTGGGTCACTGCATATACTTGGTGGCGGCAACGTTGTGCCGGACAGCCAGCCAGTTTTAGCGCCCTCGCACCAATAACTGGCATAAATATGAAACCGCGACAGCAGCATAAAATCTGCCGGAACAAGGTGTGACGCTGCCATGGCTGCCATGTCCTTTGCATCCGCACCAGAAAGCTCAAAGCAAATCTTGTTCCGGGCATTAGCATCAATGGCGCGCTGCATCGCAAGGCTCAGTTGACTGCGGTACTGGTGAGCCATCGTAAAGCCCACACCAAGTGACCGGCTTTGCGCTAAGGCATCAGCCAAATCGCCAGGAATGCCTTGGATAAAATCGTGAACCTCATCAATGTAGATGCTGGTAATAGCGCGCCGGGTGGGTGGATCGTTCGCGCGGCCAAGTATAAGTGGCCACAGTTGCCCCATTACTAGGGAGCCAAGCAAGCGCGCAGCTTCTGCACCCAAGGTGCCCTTATTGAGGCGGATGAGCACAACTTTACGTTTGGTAAACAGCTCATCTAGCTGAAAGTGTGGAGCGGTTTGACCAAGTACGGCACGCATATGTGGACGCACTACTAATTGCTGCAGTTTGTTTAACACTGGCGCAATGACTTGGCGCTGCTGCTCAGGGCTCCAGCTATCGAACTTAGCCCAGAAAGAAGACACTCCCAGAGGATCATCAATCTTACTAGTAATACGGCGGCGTAACTCGGGATTAGTAAGCAAACTTGGAATAGCAACCAACGTCGCCACGTCGGGTAGGGATTGGCTAACGCGCGCTAAGGTCAGCAAGCAGGCTGCTAAGACTTCTTCTGTACGCACACCCCAACTTTCAGCAAATATGCTTTTGAAACTAGCTAGCAGACTATCCGCAACCAAGTCAGGCTGCTGGCGAGCAGCCTGCGACACCAACGGATTGAGGCCGACTACCTGTGGCATAGTTGGATCAAGCAGTACCACGTCTTTATGGCGGCTGGGTGGGATGCGTTCAAGCAGACTCGTCACGAGATCAGACTTGGGATCAATCACAAGCACACCGCGCCCGGCACGTATATCTGCCAGAATAAGGCCTAGCATAGCGGTCGATTTACCAACTCCAGTCGGGCCAAGTAACACGGTGTGGAGCAGACTATCGGCTGGCGAAATGCCTAAAGAAGTATCCGTATGCCCCGGCGCGTTACTTACCCCAAATACTCGGCCAGCCAGATGGGATTGTGTGCTGCTCAGCCAGTGCGGGGGTGGCATGACCCGAGGCGAGATAGGCCCTAGCACAGGCAATTCACTATCACCGATTGGCCAGCCGGTTAAAAGAGCAATTTCGCTTGCAGCCAGTAGGCTCGTTGTATAGAAGGGATACCACGGTACACTCGCTTGGTTAAGCCGCGTTGCTGATTCTGGGGTGAGCCGGAGACGAGTATGACTGGTCTCCACGCTGCGCATAGCACCAAATATGTTGAGCAGCTGCTGGCGAGCACGGGCGTGGCTCATTCCAGCAACCCCAATACGCACACTTACTGCACGCAGTGGTACTGACAGCGATCGGTTTTGTCTAGACGTGTATTCGCAGGTGGCCGATAGCCGTTCATCAGCACATCCCACCATGACTGATACGGCAAATGACGCGGTGGCCTACGCCGCCCCAGCTGAACCTGCACGGTTACACACTCGCCAGGTGAGAGTCCACTACACGCAGCCAGCAGTCTGCGCGTTGCAGCTTCCACCTGCGAAACCGCCAAGAGGCGTTCGCTACGATTGGTGGTAACTCGGGCTGCCTTGTCCATACGCGGCCGAAGATTAGCTAGTGAAGTAGCTTCACCAGAGTCAGCAGGTTGTTCCGTACTGTCCGTATACTGCACTCCTGGCACGAGTTCACGAACAATGTGCGCAATAGTGTCACGCTGGCTTGAACGTACCCCTAGCAAGAAGACAATGCCTTTGACATCTGCCCTGGTTTCAAACACAAGCCGCCCACTATGCGGGTCAGCCACAAGACGCTGAAGAAGCTCACTCACTGTCTGGGTGCTTAACGGTCGTGGCCAAAAGAGCTGCAGCCACACTAACTCTTGGGAGTATGGCATAGGTCGTCTCCTCCATGCTGATTTACGACATACAGCGCCAGCACACGAGCGAGTTCCAGCTCAGCGATTGGCTTCCAGCAGGGCACAGCCCGTACATCGCAGGAGCGTGAGCGGCGGCTTATTTTGCCTGTATGTGGGAATTGTTTTGATGATGCTTGCTTCGGTTTCTTTGACATAATTTCTCCTTAGTTATTATTTGTTAGCTATATCCAGGGCATTTAGTATTACCAATACCGCAGTTCGAGCATCCAACAACCAGCCTTCGCACAGCGGGAATGAGCAGGATAAGCACAAAAATGATTAGTAATCTGACCCAAACAGCCGTAAACAGCATGGCAGCTACGTGGAGACACACACTGGCAAGCAGCAATGTGGCAGCTACTCGTAAACAACGGGTGGGTAGAGACGTTGGCGTCGGGCGCATAGCAGCACCTTTCTGTCGTGTTGGTGAGGTGATGGCGTAGCTGGATCATTGTTTTTCCTCTAGTCGCTGCCTTGGTATGGGGTAGCCAGGAATGGCAATGTCTGACTCGACCTCGTTACCCCAAATTGACCAATCGGCATTTGATTCGGGTCGCCTACGGGCAAATAACTCTAGGTATGGCCCGGGCGAAATCCGCTCAATAATGGCGAACTGTTCAGCTGGCTTACGGGAATGTTCCTGCACTGGCGCGTTAAACCAGGTCGGCTGGGAGCGATAACGCACCGGTGCTTTACCACGAGTGCAGAACAATAGTTGCTCGGTAGCGTTGCGGAGCTGGTACTGACTCGATAACCCAAGGCGGAACTTAACCCAGGTAAGCGGACTGCGGACAGTAAAACCCCACGCTGCCGCGACTGCGTAGGCGTCAACTAAGAGGGCATTTGTTGTCCAAAGCCACAGGTGAGCATTTGGCGTAGCCAAGGCAGAAACTGGTATATCCGCGATGCGGTCTAAGCTCATGGTGGCGTAGTGCCGCTCACCGCTTTGGCCAGGCCATGGCGGATCAGCTAAAATAGTACAAAAGCGTTGTTCGGCTACAGATTCTGTGTTTATATCGCCATTTTGTTTAGGCATAACACGTCTCCTTATCCTTTGTTACATAGCGCTTTGGCGGGGATTTTTCGCGAATAATATTCATCCCCCTTACCTCCATTACGGCCCATTTATTTCCATACGTAAACCGTCTAGGCAGCAAGACAGGTGAGCGGTAAGACATTGTCAAACGGTGGTTAGGTGGCCTGTTGTGGCACTATATTTCGGCGCTGTGGTTTTTGCATCAGCCCGGAAATTGACTCTTTATTTACATCAGCTACAGTCCCGCACTACCGCTCATTACTTCCTAACCCCCACATCAAACCGATGTTGAGCCTTCTGTAGCTGCACCATCGCCTGTCGAAAGGCTGCTTGGTCAGCTGCAAGGGCTACATCGAGTTTTGTAGCTTGCTCAGCCAATGTGGTGGTTTGGATCAGTCTCCTTTGGCTATACATGTAGCCATGAGGTTGTAGGAGGTAAGAGCTGTTACGCTGGCAGCGCCACACTGCATATATGGCACGCATGCGCCGCACCACTTCACGTGTTCCACCAGCTACGTACACGTCGCCCATTACAAGAGTGAAAAATACAGCCGCACACACCCAGCAAAGAAAAGCGTGGCCAATGTTTGTGTATATGGCGGCCCATATGCCGAGCATAAAGCTAGCTATGCCGACGCAGCCGCCGCACACTATGTTCCTCATAAATCCGCCACCCGCCGGGCTGCGCCACTGGCGTAGGCCGCCACAATCTGGGCGTAGTAACCCGTTCCAGCGGGCGCGGCTTTGGTGCACGCCTCGGCTTGCTGCACCAAAGCCAACGTATTACCAAGTGCCTGAGAGGTAAGCGCAGCCCGAGCCTGTTCACTGGCGGTGGCTAGGTCTGCCTGTGCCGCCAGGTGGCGGTGGTGCGCACGTTCCTCGTAGGTATGCAGCACCGCTTGTACCGTGCGGCCAAAACTGGTGCCCATTATCCCATTGGCATTGGTACGTTCAGGCAGATAGCGCGCCCTTTGTGGTGGGTATGTCATCCCACGCTCCTTTCTGGTTATGCCAGGTAGTCCCTGTTGCCATCCCGGCTAACTCTGACGATATGAGCGCTGTCATGATGATTGGGAAAGATGGAAAAAAGTTGGCATAGTGGGCAAAAATGGAACAACCAGGCACGACAAATCCCCAGGAAGATCTGGGGCAATGCGGTAGTGCATGAAACCAGGTTTTGGAGGGAGCAAAAATGCACCAGCAGCCTCTCAGTAGCGAAGACCTCCTGACCGACCTGATGTATCTACGCAAAGGTGAGGGCATGACTCCCCGTAGACTTTCCCACGCGGGGTTAGTGGACCAAGTACTGCGCAGCTCGGCAGAAGATAGCTACGAACTCAAAAAGCAGCGCTTAGTTTCCGCCATTCAGTCACTGCACGAACCCGACGCCGATATACTGATGGCCGCCTTCGGGCTCGATAGCAGCACAGCTGGGCTTAGCAGCCTCAAACAGCGCCGAGTCGTCTATGGTCAGCGCATTGAGCGCGGGATAGATACGGTTGCGGCGCGTGAAGCCAAGGCCCTCGAGCAACTACGCTTCCAGCTTTTAACTGGCTGGTACCCAGCCTCCCCCCAGGTAAACAACTGCCAGAACTACATAACGGTGCCATCCACGAATCCGCTAGCCTCACCACCGTATTTAGTGATGGTTGCTGGCAACAAACTCGGCATCACTACCGGCTGCTGGCACTGTTCGATGAGGTGGACTACTACGCTATTACCAGTCTTTTTCCAGCCCCGCCTATGCCACATGGCAGCTGGCGCACTACCACCCAACCCATCGAAGGCGGCTACGAACATCGCTTCTTCCTGCCCGAGCCACTGCGGCGTGGCCAGAGCTACGACCTAGCGTTTACCCTTGCACCTAATACGCCAGAGGTAGCAGATTACGCCCAACCTCGCTGTATTTGGGAAGAGTGCTTAGCCTTCCACGAGCGCACCCTACAAGCTCGTTTTGAAGCCATCTTTATTGGCGAAAAGCCACAGCAAATCTGGCAATTTTCTGGCCTGACCCACCTGCAGCGCCCCGGGCAACCCACCAACCAAAACCAACTGGACCTTACTACCAGCTCAGCCGTACAAGCACACTTTACCGACCTGTATGGCGGGTTGTTTGCGGGCTTGGCCTGGGAGTGGTCCTCTCCTCCCTTGATCCGAACAAATTGACGCAGCTCATCGCCCTTCGGGATACGCTTCGCACCAATGGTCAGCTCACCAAGCCACCACTTCCGCCTGCACCAACCCCAGGCCGCACCAAACACACCCGGTACTGCTTCTACGCGGTATACCAGCCGCGTGCCGTGCCGCCGGATGCCACCGAGCCCGGCGCTGACCAAGCCAGCGACGGGGAGAAATTATCGTACGGATGGTCAAAACCGAGCAACATTAGCTGCTTTACGGTTACCTGGAAGGATTCGTGGGGCACACCCGCCGACCCACCAACGTAAAAATGCCCTGCGGTGGCGCGCAGGGCAGGGTGGGGTGGTTAGTCCGAAGGCTTTTTCTTGCGGCGAATAGCAAAAAATAAAAACACCACAGCCTGTGCAGAACTGGCGTAGGTCGCCAGAACAAGCCAGGGTGAAGAGGTGCCTCTTCGGCCAACTGGTAGCCGAAAAGGCTTATTGAGATGATCATATTTAATATGACCATCAAAAAGAAAGTTTTTGTTCTCACCGATTCTCGAACGTAAAAATACTTCTTCATGGCAGTGCCAGGAGCCAAAACCAGCCACCAGCACCACCATGAAACTACGAATAGGTACGCCCCATCGGATATATAACCACAGTATCGCCTGCAATACAATAGCTGTTTGGGCGGGCTATAAGCACTATGCTGCGCTGGCAACGTCCTCTCGGTGCTGCAACCAACAGAGGTACGCCACCACATGCATCAATGCAATTACGGCATTCGTTTGGGAATATTGCCGATGGGAGACGCCATGTGCGCTGGCGTGGCGGCTGAAAATGGTTGGTATTTCGTCACCTTTATCCGGCCGATAGGTTCCAAATGCGCCCCATAGCCCGGCCATGACAATACTTTCGGTTATTTGCTTGCCGCGTGTGAGTAATGGCCGTTGTTTCCGCTTCATTTTCGAAATATTTGCCTTGCCGTCGTGCTTTTGGCGCAGCATTGAATCGAGCAGATTAGCGGCCAGCGCCTGGGCAGCCTCAGCATGACCCGCCAATAGCGCAGTAGTGATGCATTTTGCGAAGGAGATGTTTTCTTGTAGCTCTGGGTCATCTAAGGAGTCAAGGAGGTTGTCGCATCGATGGACGATCGATGTCCAATTCTGGCCAATAATGTCGCGGCGTACGCGAGGCCATAGCGCACTAAGAATCTCGTCGATTATCTCTGCATCCGGCACATAGGCTAGGGCTAGACCTTCGTTGAGCAATAACGGTTCCAATTCTCGACGAGAGCTGACCATTCCTCGTAGATTTGACGGAAGATGCGGTTGATCATCCGCAAGATCTTGCGGATCCAGAGACTTTAGTAGTCTGGCTAGATCCTGCCGAGATTGTTCAATAACCTGGTAATACGCGTCACCAAGTCCCGTCGCGCTTGAATTGCTGAGGATCCCATCAAGCACCGCCGCATAGTTAACTTCTGGCAGCGGCATGCGGTAGTGGAATTTCAAAATCTCGGGGATCTTATCTAATCCCGGAGTTTGTATATGCGGCGAGATTGACTGCATAAGGTTGCTCGCCCCAGGAAGGAAGGTGGTTTAGCCCATTCTGTCCTAAGCTTGAGATCTTCAGAAAACTTGCGAATCATGTCAGCGAGGCCAGTTGGATCACGGAGCGCAGCCCTCCACTCAGCAGCCTGAGTGCCCAGAGTACTACTGATATTGGTTCTGAATGAATCTAGGTTGATATCTTTCAGTAATTGTGGCCGCAGCGCTTCATTAAATGGCGCGGATTATCCGGATCCCGTAGTGGATGGTTTGGATCCTGCTCGGCCTGCTCCATCTCCTCAATCGTGATCTCCCCCGAATCATCCTGCCGAGCATCGTTATCTGCCGTATCTTCCTGAGACACGCGCTACGCTCACTTTCTTCGCTATATTCCCACTATTTCAGTTATGGCAGGGGGGTAGATTTCCTTGCCAAGACGCACGCAAAATTACACAGCTTGCATGCGTAGCATAGCGATACTTGAAAATAAACATGAAATAGCACCGCACCGTTTCCCAGTGCGCCCAGCCTAACCACAGAGCTGGTTACGACCCCTGCAACATATCCAAAACCCCGACCCCAAGTTGCTCCGCCAGGCGTTCCACATTCCGCAGTGTTAGATTGCGTTCGCCCCGCTCAATCCCGCCCATATACGTGCGGTGCACCCCTAGCTCTTCCGCAAACGCTTCTTGGCTAAGTCCACGATCCAAGCGGTGGGCACGCAAATATCGCCCCACCGCTTTCTGCAAATCGCCAACAGCCATGCTCCAAGCTTTTGGCGATGCTACTTGAAAGTCTACAGACTTATGAGTAGCATCCAGTATCAGCCCAGATCAGGGCGGAAAAATACCCTAGTCACGCGGCAGCGGATCGGTCCAGATGAGCGCTCAGACTAAGGCGCTGCGCGTGTGGCTGGGCGCAAACGAGAGGAGGTGAGCCAAATGGGTGGCGGCGAGTAACACACTAACTACGCGTTAGATCAGCGCGGCCAGTTGCCTCGTGGCGAGCTTCGCCCCGAGGCAGCTCGCTTTCAAGCGTCCAGATAAATGAGAATCCAGTTTTTGGCATTAACCAGCCACTCGTTTCTACCGCAACGGTCTTGCCGTTTGCACCTTTCGGTGCGTAACTCACAACAGGTGGCTGGAGTGATCCGACCGTATCGCCAACTTTCATCTCTGCAATTGAGGTATTTGTATAGTCAACCAATAACACACATCCACGCGTTGGTTGGGGTAGCTCCACGAACACTCGGTGGCTCCATATCGGGATCACTGTCCGAAACACGTGACGAAGCCGTACAGGCTTTCCGGATGCAACCTTCTCATCTAGGTTCACATGGTAGAACTGACCGTTCTTTGTCTCTGAACGTCGAATGTTCTGCGGGCGACCATCAGCGGTCATTTCCAAGAGCTCATAACTCTTTCTACTGGTCGGGCTCACTCCATCGCGAGGCATCATCATCCAAGCGAAGGTGGCCGGGGCGTCACGTAAAAGCTCGTTATACTCCGCTCACTCTGATACGCACGCAAATCGCCGCACCGGATGCGAGGGGGTTGTGGTGTATTCCCACTCCACCGTGACGTCGAGCAGAGTAGTACCACTGGTACTACTCTCTAATGCATTAGAGAGGCGAATCCGTACCTCCACATCGTGCCAACGCTCGGCTGCATGAATCGCCTGATCGCGAATATCCCCGTACAACTCACGCGCAAATTGTTCATCCCCTAGACGCAGCGCCATGACATTGGCGGCAATACCGTCAAGCAGCTCCGGTGTAGCGACGCGGGCCAGATCGGCCTGGTGAATAGCAAATCCATTAATCACCGCATCCCGTAGCGCCGGAGCTTCATCATGAATAATGGCCCGAAACCTAGCGGCAGCAGCTTCATCCTGCTCCTTGCGAAACGTGTATTCAAACAATGTGCCAAGCAACCCGGCACCGAACAATGTTCCGCCTAGCTCGCCAAGCGGTAGGGCGTGTAGCTAGTCCAGCTCCTCCCCCAAGTTCAGCTTGGCCAGCCAGCCGCTGAGCATAATCAGGAGCACGCCCGCAAACGTTAGGCTGACCGCCAGTAGCACAGCCTTAGCTTTACGCAGGCGAGCCACAGCACTCAGCCCAGCAGATGACGATGAATTACGGCGCGGATTTGTTGCCATATATTGCAACTAGTGTAGCATATTTTATAGCCAAAAGGGTAGGGAGTTTGGGGCTACCCATTTTGGGGAACCATTGGCACGAGGCCACTCCATGCAAACTATGACATTTCTTATACTATCATCCCATTTACCCCATAGCTAACAGCAGCTAACAACGAAAACACTGTGTATATATCACGTAAAATTAATCTACGTGTCAATAAAGTACCAGTGACCCGTCAATAAACTATTGGGTAGCACTTATATGCCGAGCGCATAAGCCATTTTCAATACCAACCCAGTATGCGCCAATAGAATTATTACTTTTGCTAATATAATCCACTAATTTGTAAATGTACCACACCACCTTAAATGCTGCTACCCCCGTAAAACCAACCAAACAAACAGGTATTGTGTCTGCATCTTTTGGCTGCCATAGTGACGAGCGTCAGCCAGTCATATCAAGCTAAAGGAGGCAATAATGACACGCAAATATCCACATGCAACATGGAGGGTTACCGTATGCGCTGCGGCGTGTATCAGCTTGCTTACGCCAATGAGCGTGCATGCCCAGACGCAGCAACCTGCACAACAAGCACCGCAAGCCCAGGTGGCGGAACTTGCCACCACCGTGGACAAAGCATCTGCCGACCAGCCAGGACTTGAAAGCAAGGTCGCCAGCACTAAGACTAACCAAGGTTTCGAGGCCAAGGCGGGCGAAGCCAACATCAAGCTCCCCCAGAACTCATCAGATGGAGTCACCGCTACCAAAAAGTCTGCTACTGGTAGCGATGAATCGGTCACCGTTGGGCTTGGCGGAGCAGAGAGCCAAGGCGAACTCGCAGCCGACGGATCCGTGGTCTATGGCGGCGACACCACCACCAGCCAGACCGTGCAGGTCATGCGGGAAGGCTTCAGGATTCACAATGTGATGAAGTCCGCCGAAGCATCAACCGAATTCACCCACAAGTTGACGCTGCCTGAAGGCGCACGCCTCATCAAGGCATCCGAGCTCAAACTTGACGGCGAAGATGCCACAAATGCCGAGGTAGCCGCCCAGGCAAACACCGAGCAAAATGCTGCCGCTGCCGATAAGCAATCCGATCCTATCCTCATTGTCGACAAAGACAACAAGCTCATCGCTGGCTTTGGCGATGCCTGGGCTAAGGATGCAAGTGGCAAAGATGTGCCAACCAGCTACGAAGTCCGTGATGGAGCACTGGTGCAGAAAGTGGAACACACCCAACAAGATGTGCAGTACCCAGTTGTCGCTGACCCGTATCTCTGGATGGACCTGATCAAATCAGCTGAGTGGGTCCATCACGACGAAGGCTGGACGCTGAACGTGACTCCGACTGATTGGGCAAGGGCAAAGGCCTACGACATACCAAAAAGCTATATCATTGGGATGCTCGGTTGGGACGAACTCTACGAGAAGTACAAAGATGAGGGACGTGGTATCAAGGTCAACCTTGGCGGTATGCGCGATCAATGGATCTGCCATCAGCAATTTGTTGGTGTGCGGTACCCACGCAAGGAAACCTGGAATCTTGACGAATGGCGTGAGGACGTCAGTTATGCGGAGACCGTCAATACGCGCTGCAATCCTGGAGGCGATAAGATCTTCGATTAACCAACAGCCTCAGTCTCCAGACACGTAGAAGAACGTGGCTTAGCGACCTACCTAATTCGCTAAGCCACGTTTCGTTTTATCAAACCACCACAGCCATTACTTCTACTTCGGCTCATGAAACACGCTTTATTGTGAGTTTTGCCTTTGCCTCCGCCAAAACGACCACACGACCGACCCAATAAACACCACAATGCAGACCAGGGTCAGTAGCAGCGCTTCGCCGTCGTACTCCGCAATGGCTGGGCCCGGCTCAACTGCTTCGGAGGCATCAAAATTCACTCCAACCGCCCACCAAAAATACGAAAACGACGCTATACCAACCACAACACTTCCAACCGCCAACCAGTGGCTCACTGTTGACGGCGTGCCAGCATAGACCATCGCTATGGCGAGAACAACAAGCACAAATGGTGCAAGCAACAGCGGAAAAACGGGGAAGAGAATAAACGCGACCAGGAGCCCAATCCACCACCCAATCGCTCGCCCTGCCCCGCGCCCACCAAGCAGTGTGGCCCCAAACTCACGCAGTCGTACCCGGCGCGCCATTGCCATGGCTGCACGCGCAATCTGCCGACGTTCGGCGGGGCTTGTGGCCTCCGCGAGATCTGCTTGCCATTCGCTCGCATAGCGCTCACGCTGGCTACGTGGGGTGAGCCGGATTGCCCTCACCAACGTGCGGGCAGGTTTGTCTAGCGCCTCTCCGTGGTCCGGATTGGTGTGGTTGTCTGCGTGGTTATTGCGTTGATCTGCCATGGCGATACTCCTTCCTGGTGGCTAACGGGTGGTGTGGTTACGAGGCATCTTCGGCGTTGAGCTTGAGCTTTTGCTGGACCCATTCCCGACCTTTCGGCGTCAGGACATACAACCGGCGGCGTGGCCCCGCACGGCCAGAATCCGCTTCCCAACGCGAGGCGACAAATCCTTCGCGTTCAAGCCGGTCGAGTAATGGATAAACCGTCCCGGTTGGCCGACCCGCCAGGCGGGCCAGTTGCAAGCCCCATGTCTCTTCACGCAGCCCGTAGAGCTGCTGAAGTACATCTTTTGTTGCCGGTGTGAGCCGAAGATACGCACCCATATTTCTAACTCTACATAAGTCGGATGAAGAAGTCAATAAGGAAACGTGCTGGTAGCAGTGGGTAAATCCGCACCGGTACGTCCGCACATAACCTACGCCGCCCGCGCCTCGCCACGGAGCGCCGCCGCATTCGCCGCCAACATACTCTCTGCCAAAAACAATTCCAGCGGGGCAAGGTCGCCATCTAGATCCGCCCGCTCAAGGCAGTGGTAATACGCCGGCTTACACTCCTTTAGCACCAGCGGTGGCATCAGCCCAGCTTGCAGCGCCTGCGCGAACAGTAGTAGCCACCCCGTGCGCCCATTACCATCGCTAAATGGGTGAATGCGCTCAAACCGGGCATGCCGCTCCGCCAAGCAGGTGAGTGAGACTGCGTTACCTTCTCGGGCAACATCCGCCACCCACTCCTCCAAATACGCGCCAATCTGCGGATGTGGCACCAGCTTGGCTGGGCTGCCCACAATGGTGTTGGTGTGGTAGGTGAGGCGGATGGTCAACCGATCAAGCAGCCCCCAAACGTTATAACGTTTGGGGAGATGGTATAATGTTTCGCTCGATGATCACGCGACAACACTACCCAGCCTGCCAGCCATACACCGCCATATCCTGGCGCACGCCATCAAGCAGATACCGCCCCCGTAGCATGCCTTCATGCACAAAACCAAGCTGGGTAACCAGCCGCTGCGAGGGCAGATTTGTGGCCAGAATCCACGCCTCAAGCCGCTCCATCCCCAGCTGCCCCGTAGCCCAATCCAGTAGAAACGTAACCGCCTGCCGCCCATACCCCCGCCGCCGCACTTCCGGCCGCCACAAGCACACCCCAACCTGCGCCACGCGGTTACGCCAATCGATGGCATGCAGGGAACATTCGCCGATCAGGCGAAGGTTAGCGCCGAGCGACGCGACGCCGCCTGCAGCGCTCACGCCCGACGACCCGCGCGTACCAACGCCCAAACCCCCCACATCCGGCGGCACCCCTGCATCACCACCATCGTCCGCTAGCACAAAGTTGTATTCCACCCCTGGCACCGGCCCACTGGTTGCGGCAATTTTGCGCTGCAGCTCTGCCTCGCTACGTGGCCGCCAATACGGTGGACCATACTGCGCGAGTTCATGCCAATCCTGGCACGCGTCCAATATGTATGGAATATGCCGACTGGCCAACGCCTCAATACCAATGCTCACTCGCAACCACTCCCAAACTCCACACGCCCACATGCCGCTAGCACCGCGCCAGGGCCGGGCAGGGGAAAAACGCATAACCGCGACCACCACGGCAACAGACACGCCCTCTGCCGCCACTCCCCAGCCAGGCAACCAGCGACTCGATCAGGTGAATGATACGGATGAGTGTGCAGGAGGGCAAGTGGGGATCACCAGCAAAACCACCACATGGCAACCATCCACAAACAAGAAAAGAGTCCTTAGACAATGAACCGTTCGGAACCTTTTCGTCTTGATGCTCGAGTTGTAGTGGCGGTGCGGTGTTATTCCAAGAATTATTCCCTGAAACCTCGGACCCCTTATACGCAAACCTACATACGAGTATTAAACTAACATGCTTGCTATATATTTAAAACGTCCCTATTTTCCCCGAAGGAGCAAAACCATAATGGATCCAACGGTACTTCAACTCACCGCAAGTCTTGCTGAAGTCGCTGCGAGACAATCGGCAGCTGCAGTCGCAACGCGAGTGTCGACGATTAAAAAGAAGAAGGATTACGAAGAAGCCGTCAACGAACTGCAGGAGATAATTAACGAACTTGTACGGAGCCGTGACGAGATACTGTCGATCGCTCAGGGCCTGAAGGAACAGCTTGTTGCACAGCAAATTAGTGATGAAGACATCACCCATGTGGTGGGAAACCATAATTCCAGCGCTGCGGAAAATTTTTCAACAAGATGGAGCTAAAGGTGTTGCAGAAGCTGAGGCTATTTTGCAACAGGTTGAAGTTATCATCTCTACCGACACGCTACGTATGCTGCAAACACTTGGGTTCAATTACCGGGATGCCATTGGGCGACCACTGACAGAACTTGTGCGCAACTTCCTGATGTCGCAACTGAACACCGTTAATCATGAGCGTGAGGTCGAGCTACTGAAGCAGTGCAATTATGAGCTTAATTTTGAGATTTCGCAAGATGCAGATAGCCACAGTCGGCTCATGAAACAGCGAGAGATAATGAGGGGACTAGTTAGTGGCTCTGGGGACTAGCTCTTCTGTCTAGCCACTACTCCTCACACCACCCGAGCAAATTTCGCCATCGTCTCCAGCGACCGCTGGTGATCCTCCACACTTGCGGCGGCACATGCTTCGGCTGCAATCTCAACATCAAAATCACGGTCATGCGCATCCCGCGCCGCTGCCTCTACCGCTAGATCCGTGGCTACGCCAGCCAGCGTCATCCGCTTCACCCCATGGAGGCGCAAAATAGACGCAAGGGGCGTGGCGTAAAACGCCGATACGCGCTGCTTGCATAGATGGAGCGCCCCTTCCGGCTGATGCACCGCTGGCAGCACCTCGGTCGACCAGGTACCGCGCTGCAAAATGCCAAACTCATGCGCTTTGCCAAAGATGGGCGAAGTTTTAGGCTGCTCGAGCCAGGCCTCATCGAACCCTAAATTCACAAAGATAATCAAACTACCATCACGCTCGGCACGGTCGATCAGCCGATTGAGCGCCGCTACCACACCAAACTGCTGAATATATGCCGCGTACCCCTTCAGCGCACCAAGCTTGCCTTCGGGCGATGCGATTTCGTTGATGTAGTCGATGATGATGAGCGCATTGTTGGCGGATGAGTTATTCATGATAGATCTCCTTCGATTTTTTAGCAATCAACTTGGGTGATATTCAGCAATTTAAAAACGGCAGCAAACAAATCTGCTGGCGTCGAATATACAGCACAAACGTTCGGATCATTTAACATATGCCTCGGATGGTAGCCGTAATCAACCCCAACGAAATCAATGCCAATCTCTTTGCAGTATTCAACGTCACTCTGCATATCGCCAATATATAGCACGTCTGAAACTTCAATGCCCCTCGCAAACAGCAGATCCGTAATCTTTGCACTTTTAGATTTCTTAATGCTATGACCAATTACAATGAGGTCAGCAGTATGCACCCCTTCCCTTTCAAGTATATCATAGACCACCTCCTCGTATGCAGATGTAACTATTGCCCATGAATCAGACGGAATACATCTTAAAAATTCACTAACTCCTGTAAACAGGCCCATAAGTTCCCGTTGCTCAGACATTAGATTAGCGTGAGAATCAAAGAAACGTTGAGATTCTTCTGGCGTTAACCCAAAGCGCAAAAGGGATGTCCTCAATGTACCACAAAATATTTCACTGAAATTTCCGATACGGCCAGGCGACGGAAGGTGTTCAAATTCTGGCTGCCTTCGCAATAATTCAACGTTTCTGATTGCGATATCTTTTGAATCAAAGATGACCCCGTCGAAGTCAAAAATAGCGAACTGCTTTCTATTCACCATTACCAATCCTCAAATGTTAGGAAAATACGGACCTCATTCCCTTGCGACGTTCGTGATACGAAGCGACTGGACCAACAGAATCACGAGCAATAAAACGCGGGTCTACATTAACCACCCTAGGGGAAATCTTTTCAGTCGAAGAGATTCGTTCTGATATCATCCTTACACCTTCCTTTGCCATTCTCCGGAGCGGTTGTGTAATTGTGGTTAGAGAAGGCGAATACCATGCCCCAGAATCACCACCATCAAACCCCGCGACAGAAACATCTTGGGGTATTCTGAGCCCGGATTCTTGAACGCGCTGCATAAATCCAATGGCAATAACATCCGAAGCAGCTAATATCGCAGTGGGACGTTCTGCTTCGCTTAGTTGTAGAAATTGCTCAGCAAAATCCCGACCCGTTGCATATGAATATTTCCCTTCAAATACTGTAATATTTTCTGGGTCAAGGTTGTTTTTTGAAAGCGCAATCTGGAGATTCTCAAGACGTGATAAAGACACTTGCGAGTTCAGTGGACCACTTATATACGCAAAATTCTCGTGACCAAAGTTCAGAAAATAGTCTACCATCGTCTGTAACGAGGTTCTTGATTCAGTAACAATACAATCTATGTTGCCGTATGCGACGTGTGCATTGTATGCGAGTATAGGGATGTCGCCAGATGATGCCAGCTCAAGTACCCCCTGGGATCCGCCACTGTATGAAGCATAAAGAACCCCAGCTACACCTGTCGCTCGAAATCTTTCAAGCACCCGCATCTCTACTTCTGGACGACTGTCTGAACTGGCAACCACTAACTGGTAATCATTGGAGAAGGTTTCTCGATTGAGCGCATGTAGTAGCGACGAAAATATCGGATTTGAAGTGTCAGGCACAATTAGCCCGAGTGTGGCAGCAGGTGGAGCGCCGTTGCCGACACGAACCGATGCCTCTAACACTCGTTTTTTAGTCCTTTCACTGACCATATCGGGTTTATTAAACACCCGCGACACCGTTGCAGGGGAAACTCCAGCTTCTAAAGCGATTTCATCTAGCGTCTTCCTTGAGGGCATTGTTGTCACACACCGAAGTCTTCAATTTCACTGGAGAAAAACTGATCGTTCCACTTATGAGATCGGGGGTTCTGGTAGAACTTACGCAGTTCTTGAGCCTCAACCTCAGTGATTTTACCCTCAACTTTCGCCGCATCCAGCAGTTCCGAAAATGACACCAATGAGACTGCAGGGACTTGCATTTCCCTGAAGCAGTCGCGCATCTCCACGAATCCCCAGTTAACAATTGATGCGATACCGACAACCTCGATATCCGCCTCGGTACGCACGATATTGATGGCACGTTCCAATGATTCACCACTTGCTACAAGGTCATCAACAAAAACAGCAGTAATACCTAGTGGACGATCAGCCTTCTGCTCAACGCCAGCAAGTAGCCCACCAACACCATGTTGCTTCGGATGTTTACGTACGAATGCATCGCGGGTGTGCAATTCGTCAGCGACAAGAGTAGACCAAACGATCCCCGCTTCTGCTACGCCGATCACATAATCGGGCATGCCAAACGTAGAGAGCACCGCGCTGCTCAGCGCTTTCTTTACCATTGATCGCGCACCGGGATGACGATAAAGCACTCGACAATTGGTATATACAGGTGCCTGAACGCCACTCTTCCATGTGAAGAACTCGTTCTTGCTAACAAGATACGCTTCACTATTAATTAAGGTTCTGGCAACCCGCTCTGCAGTTGGACGATAGACGTTGAACGTATCGTTGGATGTGCTGCTGTACATCTTCCTACCTTCCTCTAGGAGTTAACACTGAGTCTATACGACGGATTGCGGTTCTGCAAATTTTTGCAGTCAGTCATTCTGGTGCGCGCACTTTTGCTGGTCATCAGATCAAACGTTGTCTTACCTCGCCCACCGCCGCACCGTATTCTTGCTCCGCCCCGTTAGCCGCATAATCTCCCGGATCGTCTTTCCTTCCGCCCGCAGCCGCCTGATGCGCTCAATCTCCTCGTTGCTCGTCGCACTCTGATGCACCACAACCCCAGCAGCGCGAAGCACCCGCGGTGGAACCCATATCGCGCCGCGAGGTCGGCCACCGTCGCCCCGGCTTGGTAGCTAGCCACAATCTGATCGGCGACCGCTGACGTGACACGCGGTTTAGCCGGGCAGTAGGTGGTGGCAGTAGCCGGACTGTCCAACGCCAGCGCATCGGTAGATTTACTTTGACCAACCACTGCGGATGAGAGAGGAACCGAGCGGTACGGTTCTGACACTTCCGCCGGGGGACACGCACCCTGGACCAACGTACCGCCAGTTTCGCTATCTCCATGCAAGCACTCACGGATCAGCCGCGCCCCGTCGCGGAGCTGCTGCACACACCAAAACGGGGGCTGCATACGTTGGTAATCGCACGCAGCCCCTTGGCTGAGACAAACGAGTTAGCTCGAAGACTCACTCACCCGACTTCTTCTGCAGTTTTGGACTGTCGGCCAACTTGAGCCACACGACACCACCAATGATTACAACCAGCCAAAGCATCTTTGCAACGGTCAGTGTCTCGTCGAAGAATAGGGGACCAAGCAGCGCGGCCCCAAATGCGCCAATTCCAGCCCACACGGCATAACCGATGCCAACGTCAATAACTTTCAGTGCTACGCTAAGCGCATAGAGCGTCAGCAAGAAGAATATCGCTGCAGATATGGACCAACTTAGTACAGTAAATCCTTCACTCCCCCCCGACGCTTAAGGCATAACCAACCTCAAATAGACCTGCTAGCAATAATACAACCCACGCCTGGGCGTTTGTCGAACTCTCAGTTTTGTTACTCATAATCATCCTTTCCTTATTTGATGTGCGGAGTTCATGCCGCTTTTGGTTTACTTCATCCAGTGCTTATGCTGCGCCGCTTAGCTGAAGGCCAACAACTCCAGCAATCACTACCGCAATGCCAAGCACCTTCTTCCAGTTAATGTGCTGCCCCAGAAACAATGCGCCGACAATCACGATGCCAATGCCGGATACACTCGTCCAAATCGCATACCCCACACCAACATCAAACGTCAGAAGCGCTAGGCTTAAGAAAAACGTCCCGCATGCACCGCATACCAATGTTGCGATTGTCCAGGGGATATTCTTGAAGCCGTTCGCCTTACTAGCGAAAATCCCCACTGCAACCTCAAAGATTACTGCGATACCAAGGTATAACCAACTCATACTACTATTTACTCCTTTTTACTTAAAATAATCATGTCGACGCGCAAATTCCTGGAATGGAGACAGAGCGCCATCAATGTGAACATAGTGAACAATCCCAGCCAACGTATCGTCCTCAATTCGGTACGCTGGGTAGCTTCTGAGGTAATCGAAGCCCCACTCGGCAACGGTATAGCGGTCAACCGCAACGTATATGGTTTTGACGCCGTGAGCGAGGGCGAATTGATAGCACATGCCACATGGTTCACCCGTTGCAAATAGCTCCGACCCCCTAAGCGCTTCGTCACCGTGACGCTGTATCACTTCACGCATTGCTACAATTTCGGCGTGGGCCGTTGGGTCACCAGTTTCATGCACTCGGTTTCCAGCAAAACCAGATAGCCGCTGACCGTTTTTGACGACAACCCCGAGAAACGGGATACCGCCAGTCGCGACGTGCTGCACGCAGGCCGCCACCGCCTGTGACATGATCGAACTACTGTCATTGTTCTTCATACGGACTCCATGTGGCACTATCCATCAATAAACCTAATCAGGTCGTCGACATCAGGAACACCTGACGTGATTCGATCTCCTATACGGAAACTTGGTACGGCTGGAATATCAAGAGAATTCCGATAAAATTTTTGCTCACTGCGATGCGCCACAATCCGCTCGGCGTCTTTTATAGCCCGCAACACTTCATCGCGTGGAAGGCCGACTGATTCAGCGACATCAGCGATCACTTCATCGTTGCCAATGTCTCGATTTTCTTGAAAGAATGCACGAAACATGGCAGCAGAGTATTCTTCAGCCAGTCCGGACTCTTCCGCAAGTTGGAGGACCGTAAAGGCTTTTTCAGTCCTAGGCTGTGGTGAGATGTCGGGGAGTTTAATGTCAATTCCGACCCGATTAGCCATGGGATAGACCGACTTTGCCCATACGCGTGGCAAGTACTCGTCCTCCGGACGTAGCGTTGGCACCGGGTCTGGGCGGAGTTCAAACGGGCGAATGCGAATATTGACATCTCGCATTGTCTTGACTTTTTGAAGGGCCGGTTCTACAAGCAGGCAGAACGGGCAAACGTAGTCCACAAATACTTCGAGATCTTTTGTTGCTCTTGTTGTCAATGCTCAGCTCCTTTCTGCGTAATGACCTGAAGCCATCATAGCAGTCATTGCTTGCACATGCAACTATATTTACAGACTTTAACCAAAAGACGCGCTAAACTGCGATTAAAGCAGTGCTGATATATTCTTCAACGATTGCACCAGGTGAGCATGCTCCTCTGGTGCAAGATGCTCCCCAAGCTCTTTTATCGCAGTCTCAAGCTTGGCCCCATGCATTGATTGAATTTCGTGGAAGACGCCGTTCCCCCGGTCAGTAAGCGCTGCGTAAACGCCTCGCCCGTCATCGGGACAATCATCTTTGAAGGCAAGCCCCTTAGCCTCAAGGCGGCTAACCAGCCGGGTGACAGAGCTCTGGTTCAGCCCAATCCGAGAGGCGAGGTGGCTCAGCCGCAACTCGTGGCGCGGTGACTGAGCCAGCTCAACAATCGCATAGTATTCAGTGAGCCCCAGGCCGAATGACACAGACAACCATTTGCTAACCGCAAGGTTAACGTCAGAGACAAAGGAAGCAAGATGCATCCAGTTCTCTGCCGTAAACTTTATTTCCTGACCTGCGCGGTCGCTGTCCATAGCATTAGGCATACGACTATATTATACCATGCAGCAGTGCCTGGTTACTTGAAACGACCGGTACCATCACTTGCGACTGGCCCGGCGATATGCAGCCATAATGGGGCGAAACACGAGCTCGTCAGCTGCTCACGCCAGGTCGGCTCAGGCCACTGGTTATGGTGTCCGAGTGAATATGCTGCCATAACCAGTAACCCTATCCTCCGGCGCGTCGGCGTACTTTAACGCCGCCCAAAGCAGTACCTGGTTAGCCGTCAAGACCGGAATTTCTAGCTCCTTCTCAAGTTGGTCAAAATTCTGGCTGTGTGTACAGACTGGCACGAGCTAGCGCAGCATGGCCCACCATACTGGCGGCCCCGCAGCCAAGCTGAACTTGAACGCAAACTCGCCGCTAGCGCTGGGCCACAGTTGGCTACGGAATATAACTTTGTGCTGACGGAGAGTTCCGCTGTGGATGTCCAAGCGGCTGCGGGTATCAATCGGGAGAGTCAACTAGATGCTCGTACTGCTGGCTACGCGGATCTGCCTTCAGAGGAGCCTAAAACACCTCGCCTGGTTGGTGAATGCTCACTACACACCATCGATTGGCGTAACCGCGTTGCCCAGGTAGACGTCTGCATCTGGAATCCAAATGATCGCCACCACGGCTATGGCCAGCAAGCGATGAAGTTCTTAACGGAGTGGAGTGCCAAACAACTTGGTTTGCAGCGGCTCGAGGCCTGGATTCTAGCCAATAACGTGGCCTCGCAGCAGTTGGCAACTCGGTTCGGCTTTGAATACGAAGGCAGGCTGCGCGGTCGTTACCAGCTCAACGGAGAACGGCACGATGTAGAGATATTGGGATGGACGGTGTCGTAGCATCGAGGTTCTCCAGGGGCGAACTAAGTCAGGTTTTAGTAGAATCTGTTCGCGAATGCGCTCACGCACTATACACCCCAGTTGCACATATGCTACACTAGTTGCAGTATATGGCAACTCAACAAGGCCCATCTGCGAACACAACCCCAACGAGCTCGGCTCGTCCAGCTGGTTCTCGGCACTCCCTGACAGATCCAGCCTTGGTGACACGGTTACATAAAACGAAAGCTGCGCTACTGGCGGTAAGTTTGACCCTCGCTGGAGTGCTGTTAATGATGCTGGGAGGTTGGCTCACTAAACACCCTCTTGGCGAGTGGGGCTGGCTGCAGGCATTGCCCCTCGGAGAGTTAGGTGGCACCTTGTTTGGGGCCGGTCTACTCGGAACACTGTTTGAATATGCTTTCCGCAAAGAACAAGATGAGGCCAGCGCCGACCGTTTTCGCCAGATCATTCACGAACAAGCACCCAGTTTGCGCGATGCCGTGATTGAAGGCTTTGCCATCAATAAACAAGACTTGGCCCGCGTGGCTACGCCAGAATTGCTGGACACGATCGCGGCCAATGCTTTGAGTTTGCGCCTGGGCGACGATCAGTTCGCTGGTGAACTCTATGGAGATATTCGCGACCAGGCCATCCGCGCCGAGGAGCGTTGGCATGATGTGGTGGTGCGCATTCGCCTCTCTAAGTACTTAGAGAGTAGTACCGTCGGTACTACTCTCCTAGCCGTTACTGTGGAATGGGAATACACAACAATTCCGGCTTACCCCGTGCGCCGATTTGCTTGTGTGTCCGACAGGGCAGAGTACAACGAGCTGCTGCTCGATATTCCAACGACATCGCCGTGGCTGGTAGTTGCGCGCGACGGGGTTGACCCCCGCAGCCGCCAAACCTACGAACTACTTGAATTGACCGCTGATGGACATCCGCAACCCATCCGTCGCTCACAAACCAGCACTGGCCAGACCTACCATGTGCAGCTCAATCCGAGTGTTGTGACGGGGCAGCCGGTTCGGTTACGGCACGTGTTTCGTACAGTTGCTCCAACCTGGAGCCACCGTATTTTCGTTGAACTGCCGCAGCCTGCCCGTGGTTTCAATCTAGCGGTAGATTACACAGACACCTCGATTGCCGAAATGAAGGTTAGCGACACGGTCGGTTCGCTCCGTCCACCCCTGATCAGCTATGCACCGGCCGGAGCTACTGGCAAATCTGTTTCAGTTGAAGCCTCTGGGTGGCTGATGCCTAAAACCGGCTTCTCATTTGTTTGGACGCTCCAAAGCGAACTGCCCCAGGCCGAACGTGGCCGTGAGGCAGTTTCTCGCGCTGGCTTAGTGCGCAAGTAGGTCCGTGTTATTCGCCGCCACCGGTCATGAGAATCACCTCCTTCTGGCTTCGATCCCTAGCTAAGCCGCCGCCATTACCACTGAACGCTTATCCACTGGGCCTGGAGTCAGCTTGAGCGAGATTTTTGTCGCCCTGAACTGGGGCTTACGTGCATGCTACTCATAAGTATGTAGACTTTCAAGTAGCGGCTGCCAAGGCTAGAAACCATGGCGGTAGGCGATCTCCAAAAGGCGGTAGGTGCATATCTACGCCGCTATCGCCAGGAGCGTAGCCCCAGCCAAGAAGCCTTCGCCGAGCTCTTAAATGTTCACCGTACCTACATGGGCGGGATTGAACGTGGCGAACGCAACCTCACCCTTCAAAACGTTGAACGCCTGGCCGAAAACTCGGCGTCGGCGTGATGGAGATGTTGAGGGGGTAGGTCGACCCCACGGCTAGGCGCAGTCAAAATCTAGTGGGCGTTGCGCGGGTGCCCCCTCCAACCATGGCGCTATCAAGGCTTCAGGAAGCTACTGTATCGCCCAGGCTATATTCGCCAAATGCCATGAGGCCGTCTCTGATCAACGTAATCTCTTGCAGCACTTGCGCCACCGCGAGAACGTGCTCCCTTACCTGGAAATCATCAACTGATTCAATACCAATTGTTTACATTCCTCGCTGGATTACGCCATCCCAACAGAAACTGGGAATTGCTGGCACAAGCAGCAGTAATCTGTGCATGTTTCCTAAAAACCAACATAACACCAAGAAGGTTAGGACTCAGCAAATACGCCAATGAGCTTAACCTATAACAATGATTGGGTTAACGCCAGCGTTGACATTAGTCGCGGTTCCATGACCCGTCTTACAGCCGTATCTACAACTGCTTTGGCGTTCTGGACATCCTCCGTTGATTGTCCGTTATACGCCTGTATCTCGAACTGAAAAGCGTGCTCTTTGGGATGCCAGAGAGCACACAAATATGGCTACGTCTGAATATTTCAGCTTTCGTACCGCTGAATTACTCGGAGATCGCTACCAGCGATCAAACTGATTTGCACCTTCTTTAGTGCCCCAACCAATTGTACGCTTGAACAGCATTTTTGAGGTTTTCAACAGTAGTCCCGTCCTTTTGATGCCATATAAACAAATGGCTAATATGTTCGATTTCCGCCCTCAATATGCAAGCAGACAACTTTGGTCGATCTGGCTCTGATGGCGTTCTCGAAAGCATCTAGAGCAATATATCGAACATACGACATTGAGTGTCTTCCAATTTAGACCGGAAAGAAAATGGCTTCGTAGCATCAATATTTTGCGAGGAGTAACTTGCGTTAGCATGCTAGTCCTTGCTCTTGTAGTAGCGAACGACATACATCCTCAACCATTATGGTTCTTAATGTATGTCTTGTCCGGCCTGTTTTTCGGAGGACTATTCGTCTGGGATCGTAAATCACCGTAGTCCTACGATATAGAGCAAGATTCAGTAGAGGTTGGTGATGAAACACCTTCGCTGTTAAAGTCACCAGAACAGACGAGCGACGAGGATGTAGATAGGTAGACTACCGCTACCAACTACACCTGCTCATTCGTATCGCCCACATCCTTTCCGGGAGGGACAGACATAGTTACTGTAAACAAGGCGATGGCTCCAAGCAGTAGTGCATTCACGAAAAGATCCAGATTAAACTCTGGATCGAACTTTACAAGATATCGGAACAAGCAGTAGAGTGTCACAACCACTAACCACTTGACCCAGCGACTAAGCTGTCGCCAAAAGCCAACGTCAATAACCACTTCCTCATCATTGAGAGTGAAGCGAAATTCCTTTGCTTTCTTTTTAGACACGGTTACTCCTTATTCATATCAGCGATTTGTCATTTTTGCTATTTAAAGGTGTAGAACACACCTCTTGAGCTAGAAGTCTCTCTGGCGCGAGAGGTGTGTTTCTACTGGCTACAAACTTTGCATGGTGCCAGGCAGACCAGCATCAAGCAGTTGCGCACTGACCACCCCACCAGGCCAGTAGCCCTGCCATAGCCCAGGCATTACGGCGGATTCCTTGCTTGGCAAGATGCTTAACAATTCGCTTTGCCGCTTCGAAATAATTTTTTTCACCAATCAAAGCAGTTACTCCGTTAATGGTGAAAGCACCCTTGATATCAGCGAACGCTTTATCGCGCACACAAGTCACAAAGTCTTCGTTGTTTGCTCCAGAGCGACCGGCACGAGTCGGGTCACCTTGCCCAAGTGGCTGATTCGGATCAAGACCTAGTTCTACTGCCGCCTCTTTCAAGCCCTCTTCACCGAAGTTTTCCTTTATGATGCGTTCGGCATCTTCCCTGGTAGGTGCGTTGTCCATTTCCTCAATGACCTTTGCCAATTTCTCGGCCTGTTGCTCTTCATTCGCCGATTCAAACTCTTGGGCGTTAACAGCGGCCTCATTTTGTTGCCCGGCCGTCTCTCGTGGCTGCTGCGCCTGGATTGGTTTAGTAGTTGTCGTCTGGTCTGTGGCGCTGCTTGCACGGCAGGTACCGCGGTGAATGGCAGAATGACGGCAAATGCCAGTGCGCAGCTACGGCGTGTAGCGGTAGCGGTTACGGTCCGCATGAGTCTTGTTCCTTTCTTTCGTGGCGAACACGGGAAACATGCAAGCTATGAGCATGTTGCCCACGACCGTAACAGCCTTCATGAACAGCGTCCAGGAAACGCAAACACCTTTTAATGATTAGCTAATCTGAACCCCCTGAGATAGAGGAAATAGCAAGTGCTGAACGGCGTACTGCTATAACTTGAATTTGAGAAGAAATAGCGCCACGCACAGGGAAAATAAAAGAAAAACGCCGAGCAATTATTCACGTATACACATATGCAATGTGTTAGCAGTCCAGTAGGGTTACGAGCCTACTGGCAGCCCCTCATCCTCGCAGCATCTCCAGCACATTAACCCCTAAAGTGTCGGCAATACGCTCCACGCTCCTGAGCGTGAGGTTGCGTTCACCGCGTTCCAAACCACCCATGTAGGTGCGGTGCACACCAACCGCATCAGCGAAGGCTTCTTGACTCAGTCCCATCCCAAGACGGTAACGGCGTAGGTACACACCAATCGCCTTCTGGAGATCGCCTTCCGTCATGCCATCTAGCCTGATGAAATGCTACTGGAAAGTCTACATACTCATAAGTAGCATTAGAAGGTGAGGCGAGTGCACTACATATGCGCGCCTCAAGTGCCACGCCAGGCTTAACCTAAGCCACCACAGCCCCACGTTCGTGACCGTGGGGTGAGGCTATAGGCTAGGTCTGGTGTGGTTAGGGAAAGTGCGATAGGTAACGCAGTAGAACATGCCTGGAGGCAACCTACACAAATTTTGCGTTAAATCGTCACATGTCGAAATCAGCCCCAAGCTCAGACCGAGTGGGCTCGATTGCAAACTTGGCTTCATATCTGCTATGCTTGCTGTGCAAGGTACGCACCGTGCCGTTGCCTCAACACCCCGCGCGCCAGTTCACCCAACCCTATGAATGGTGTGCGGGGGTGTTTTGCTAACTGACAAGCGTTTTCACAGGCTCCATGAGATCTTCATGCGGTGTCCGTTGGCACTTCCAGCCTTTTCTTGGCGGATAACCCTATCGGCCTGCGACGCGTCGATACGTAGGTGAGCACTAGCTCATGCTTCTGCACGCGATATAGCTACAAAGAACTCGTTGGCTGTCGCTTTTTGCAATGTTGGCACCAGGGATTCGAGGATCCTTTTTGTTCGATCGAAAAACTCCTGCTCCACTCCAAGTACTACAACCTTCTCAAACTCTAGCCCCTTGCTTTTTGTGTATAGTGAGGATGCGCACAGCATTCTGACCAGATAGCCTACGAAGGGCACTAGCGGGATTATTATCGACTTTGAGCTCATTAAAGAATGTCTCATAGGCTTCATTTTTAAGTTCTTCTATGCGTCTTCCCTGTTGGTAGCTGTTAGACATCGATCGAAACAGAGTATCTGGAAAGAGATCCCACAGCTCTTGGAGGATACCTTCCCACGCACCAGGATCAGCTCTGTTGAAATCTGCCGAATGTATAGTATACGTGGCTCGGGAGATAAGCTTGGTAAAACGAGCATCGAATCGCTGAGCCGCCTCCTCGCCGGAAGAGACACGCTCGACTAGCTGCTTAAGCGCTATGTAGGCGTCAGGGTCGACCCCTTTAATAACTATACGGAGAAAGTTAAAGAACACAACTGCAACTGGTTCAGCCAGTAGGTTCTGTATCTTAGCCTCATTACAATACGCAATACCTATTTTCTGCAACTCCGCCATAAGTGGCTGTGCTACGTAGTCAGGTTGCTGACGAACTAAGATGGCAATTTCACTCGGCTTAGTTTTATTTTGAATCCAAAATTGAATCAAGCGCGCAATATGTTCAGCCTCTTCAATATCCGAAGCATAATGCCAAATATTGATATTGCCTTCGTTACCGTCGATTACACTATCCAAAAGAGCAGCACTGGGATCGAGAAGCCGCATAACATTCTGCTGTGCTCGTTGAAGTTTTGTCTGCGACCGAAAGTTTCTATACAGGTGAGTTTCCTCAGCGCCAAAATCAGTCTGAAACTGTTGCATAATGCCCTCTAGCGCGCCGGCCCAGCCCATGATTGTTTGCTTGGTATCGCCAACTGCAGTGACAACACTATCTGTGCCTTGAAAAATACGTTTTGCAAAGTCATACTGCAAGCCGGTCGTATCTTGGAATTCGTCCATAAACACATGGCTATAGGTCTGCCGCAAGCCGATGAGAGCGTAGGGAACAGTATCGAGTATTCGGCATGCCCGGGTTACGAGCTGCTCGAAATTACTACGATCGGTTTTATAGTCTGTTAACTTTGTATCTATTTCGTAGCCTTCGTCCAACTTATAACTATCGGTTAGCGCGGTTCGGTAGTTATCTACCAACATCTTGGCAAAAGCATCAAAAGTCATACTGTCAAAACGATTAGCGTATTGACTGCCGGACCGCTTACGAACACGCTCACTAAGGTTGCGAGCAGCATCTACCTTGAATGAAATTGCTAAAATACGCAGTGGATAGCGACAAGCACCAGTACGGAATAGAAAATCAGCACGCTGTGCAAGCAGCTCGGTCTTACCAGCCCCCGGTCCGGCACTAACGACCATGTTTTCTGATGACGTTACGGCCTTGTACGCATTAGGTTCAAGCGTGAGGTCGTCAATTGGCGTCCATTTTTCTGGGGCAATCATTCCGGCAGCCCCTTTAGCTTTCTTTTGACTGCATCAACCAAGTTTTTGAGAGGGTGCGGTAGGCTGTCTTTCAGATCACCATCATTCATGCATGCTAATGCATTCAGATGCGTAGCAGGCTTACTATTGCTTTTGAACCGCGTGCTATAGGCATCAAAAAGCCGGCATATATCAGCTGGAAGCTCTTTTGTATCTTTGGCGGTTTTACCAAGGACACGTTTTATGGCAATATCATCTGGTTCTATCCGTTCACTATCTTTAACCTCATAGGAGCTTGGATATGTCTGGATCATCATCATGTCGAGATCAAGTGGACGCGAAAAGAATATATCTCGATCTTCAAGAAATTCGATACATTCAGGTAACGGAAATTTATTTATAGCTTCGTCACAGAATTTTAGTATTGTTTCATACCAATCTCTATCGCATTTCCCTATATTATATAGTTGCTTTGCTATATTCTCAACACGACCACATCCACCTTGGTGACGCCCATAGTCAAGGTCAAGTAGTGTGACATGAGGGATTTCGAGTGCGTTTAGCAAACGCCAGAAGTGATTCACATGGCGGCCACCGAGCGGCACCACCGATACCGACACGTCGTCCTCAACAATACCTGACGCCGCAAGTATACGCGGCAGCACCAGCATCTCACTAGCACCTTCGCCAAGTACGACTAGGCGAGAAAAGTACAGTTCGGGGTACGCTTTGACCGCTTCGTTAACGTATTTAGCCGCTTCATCACTTTTTGCCGGGAGGGTGATGTATTTAACATTTGTCTCTCGATTATCATTCAGACGCAAAAAGCGGATGGCCGTCGGCTCGACTCGCTTGAGTAATGTTGGGGTATGAGTCGCAATGACGGACTGAACGTGACCAGCTTTGCTTGCTTCTCGTAGCTGCTTGGCGATGCGCCCTAAGTAGTGTGGAGCAAGGCTGTTCTCTGGTTCCTCGACAGCAATAATAGTATGCACTGGCGGGTTGAGTCGGTCAGGATCAATACCATCTATCCCTTCGCTCATAACTTTATTTGCCAGAGATACCCACGTAAGAATGATTGAAAAATAGAGTAGGGACTTCTTACCGTCACTCAGGTTTTCTAGTGGTAGCGCTGCGCCTGTGTGTGACGGGTTAAAAGACACAGACAATTGGCGTAGGATGCTGTCGAGTTCACCATTACCGAAGGTAATTGCTGGATCGGTGAGAAAGTTCCCTTTATGCAGCTGTTTCCAGTTCTTTTCAATATTCTCACTGATCGATGTCACAACAGGATTCTTTGTTACTAAGCTAGTGATCTCTGTGAACTTCTCGCTAACTTCTTTGCGTTGCACCTGCCAATCTGCTGCACGTAATGCTCGCCCTATTAAGGATGAGGCGGTGTAAGTGATCTGCTCATTAGGGTTGCGCCTGGCTGGCAGATAGTAGACAGCGATCTTATTGCGATCAGTACGCGGCATGGTGGTAAAGCTAGGGTCGCCATCTTCTTTAGCGTGCACGTACTCAATTCTGTCTTCAACGACACCGTCACTGGCAAGTTTAGCTGTGAGCCGGACCCTCACCTTCGGTAGGTCATCACCAGCCTTCAACAGGCACATTTGTTGAAAGAACACCGGAACAGAAGGATCAAACGAACCATCGTCCAGTCTGGCAGCAGTGAATTCAGCTTCAATCCAAAGTTCAGGCTCTGTGTCTAGCCATTCCTGCTCCCTCAGCTCCATCTTATCCATGGGGCGGTGAAAGTCTGAAACCTGAACAATGCGTTGTGACTGAATGGGACTGAATAATCTAGATAGTGCCTGCAAAACAGCGGTTTTACCTGCTCCATTCGGGCCAAGTACGTAGGTGATATCGTCTTCAAGACGAATCACCGTCTCTTCAGGGCCAAAAGACTGAAAGTTACAGATACGTAGAGTCGAAAGTTTCATCATCTTCTTTCCGTTAACTATATTTACAAATACTTATACCACCCAACATAAGCTTTACAAAGAAGATACCCCCAGGGGTAAATATTGGTGACATATCGACAAAGATGTCCTACGATCAACAGAACAGTGACCAAGATCTTAATTTCTACCTCTATTTATGGCATGACCTCTAACTTGTAGATTGATTACGGAATCTACCCATTGAAACACATAACTGAAAGAGAGTGTGCAAAATAGCGAGAAGTAAAATGTTCGATTATGCCTGGAAAGTACGTAGGCAGCTTTTGAAATCACTATAGCCATAGCTGAATCATTAAGTGGCCCGCCACCACTAACAAGACAGGTGGAAAACTTGGGACGAAGAAGCCAAGATCAGGGAATGGAAATTCGCAGAACAACAGAAGAGGAGGTCAGGAGCGATAGGTACGGAAAACGTAAAGGGAAAGGAAATCACGTTAGACACCCGATAGCACCCCGCGGCTTTATATTTGCCCCGTAGGGTGGTACTTTATGTTTACCTATGCTATGCCGTGTCTTAATAAAAATTACTGGTCTTCCACTCAGCGCTGATATGGTACGTGCCAGTTATGACGATCGCGGGGATTTATGCTAGCCGGACTAGGCCTGATGTGGGCCAAAGACTGGCAGGAGGTGGATACAATTCATGATGGATTGTGGCTACTGTGGCTGGAGCGTTGATAATGCGTGGATAAAAGGTAATCCCAGACCACTATGGATCTGGGAAGGATGGCTAGCCAGCGACTTCCGACTCGCTATATCCTTGTGATTTAAGGAAGAGCGAGTAAATCGCGGCGCATACCAGCGAAAATGCCAGTAAGCCGACAGCTGATCGGACGTCGTCCCTAAAAAACAGGTAGTACAAACTACCCAGACCAGGAGCAAGGTGAAACGACGCAAGTCTAATGGCATTATCTGGCCACTTCTTTACTTTAGACATATAACGGCACCCTTCTGTAGGTAGAATGGTTACCGGAACTGGCAACCTGCTGACGCCTGCATATAGAGCGCCAGCAGGCTGCCACTTCGTCATATATTATACTGGGTTTATAGGTAATTTCAATTGAAACGAGGGGTTCGATGGCCGAAACATTGCTGAAGCGCCTAAGGAACTCGCAGTTTCTGAAGGATATTTGGACCAACCTCGTTTCAAACGCTATATGGAAATTGCTAGCAATTCTTGCTACTCTTATACCTATTTGGTTTGGACTTTCTAAAGGTGGCTTGGGCGATGGCCCTAATAATGGCGCCACTACCGTAATTCAAACCGTCCCAGCCCCATCAGACAAAAAAAGAGCCCAGCTCAAACAACTCTACCAGTGCGCCACCTGCCCCTCCCCTCATTATCAGCCACGAACCTCAACAAGATAGTTCCATAACAGGCACTGCTCAGCCCGCTTACATCGTTGACCTAACTCTTAAACACTCCAGCCCCGACATTGCCGTCAACAAAAACGTGGCACTTGGCGGCAAGACGATGCCATATTCCATCCAGCACTCATGCCCGCTATTCTGTCACGAAAACACCGGTATCGCCAAATTTGAGCTGAACAGAAAGTACGGCACGTTTACTGCAGAAATTGGTGTTAACCAGCCAAACCAGACCGGCACTTTTATTGTGATAGGTGATGGTATTGAGCTGAAGCGATACGATATTACTTACGGCGATCTTCAGCAAATTGAAATAGAGGTTACTGGCGTTCAACTCCTGGAACTTCACACTGCCGTAGCTGGGACATTAGGCGGTTCGCCTGCAGGCATGGTCCGGCAGGGTGCTAATGCCGCTGGTGGGCCTGGTAACATTCTGCCAGACCTCGTGTGGGGATCACCACGTGTTTTGCCTGCTAAGTAGTAATGTATCCATTGTCATTATAGATTTCGCAAGCTGCGGTGTGCTGTTCATTTTAATTTCAATTCATGCCATAATAGTTATATAACCAGCGTAATTAGTAGTCTATGAACGAATCCAAAAACTCCATCATTATTTACCAACCACATGCCGATCAGCCCGCCATTGATGTGCGTCTGGAAAGTGAGACGGTGTGGCTGAGCCAGCGGCAGATGGCAGCATTGTTTGAGACATCCCGCACGAACATCGTTGAGCATCTGGGGCACATCTATGCTGAGGGAGAGCTGGAAAAAGAGGCAACCTGTTGGGATTTCCGACAGGTTCGTCAAGAAGGTAAGAGGCAGGTCAATCGGCTAGTCCCACACTACAACCTTGACGCCATCATCTCTGTGGGCTACCGGGTCAAATCAGCCACGGCCACACAGTTCCGTATCTGGGCGACCAAGCGCCTGCGCGAATATCTGGTGCAGGGGTACAGCATCAACCAGCAGCGGCTTGAACAGCTTGGGCAGATCGTAAAGGTCATGGCGCGGGCAGATAATCATCTCGTGGCTGGTACTGGTGAAGTACTCTCAGCTATATACCGAGCCTGCAAACCCTGCGTGACTATGATGAAGGCACGCTTTCTGACAGCGAATCCACCGGGAATGCGCCTGTGTGGCAGCTTACGCATGCCGATGCGCAGGCGATCATTGCCCGCGCCCGCAGCGAGTTCCCGCAGGATAGGCTTTTCGGCGTCGAAAACGGGGATAAGCTCAAGTCGGTTGTCGCCACCATCTACCAGAGTTTCGCGGGCGAAGACCTCTACCGAACCACCGAGCAGAAAGCGGCGAACTTACTGTACCTCATGGTCAAAGATCACCCGCTGGTTGATGGGAATAAACGCAGCGCCGCGGCCCTGTTCATTGAGTTTCTGGCCCAGAATAACCTGCTGTTTTCGGCGAATGGCACACCGCTTGTCTCGAACAACGCCTTAGCGGCAATGACCCTAATGGTTGCCATGAGCCACCCACAGGAAAAGGACCTGATTGTAGCCCTTATCGAGCGACTGATTAGCTCGGCTGCACGTTAGCATTCACTCCCTGACTGTCCGCATCACATCAGCCTGTTCCCACTGTGCCCGAACAAGTGCAGCCTCAAGCAGTTCAAGATTTTTAGCAATATTCTTTTTCGTATCAAGCGGACGACCACGCTTTTTATTTTTGCGATATTCCTTTTCGGTTTTCTGCAATTCATAGGTAATTCGGTCAGCTCCGCCAAACATAGCGTCAACAGTCATAGCGAGCTTGTCTTTCCATACATCTAGGAGAGCATCATTGTTCTCAAGGTCATGCGCATCAGTCTCTCGCTTGAGAAGTTTTAATATTGCTATAGAGCGATCGGGGGATGGCGCGGTTTCAGATGGCATAGAAATAATCCTAATCATACCGAAAATATTGATATACATTCCACCACCAAAAAGAAATAAACGGACGAATGATTCGGCAGCAGGATCAATCGAGAAGAACCAGGATCGAGCCCCAAACAGCGCGACAAAGACAGTGAACAACCCGATAGCTGTCCAGCTCCATCCTATAATTTTGTCTTTTCGACGCCTAACTCTGGAGGCAATCATCATGCGACTTTGACGATCAATATAATACTGCCAATCGGCACGGGTGCCCGTCATATCTGGCGGAAGAGCATTGCAGATTTCGACAGCGTACTGCAACATTTCGCGCTTGTCCCGACCAAACAATCGCGCACTAAAAGCCGGAATGACCAAGGTTATGATAGCCGTGATGATTTGCATCAGTGGCTGTGACCAGTGAGTAAACATAGTACTACCATAGCAACGGGCATAGTTTAGCGGTAGAGGAAGCATAACATAGTAACAGGTAGCAGAGCTTTTTAAGAGCATGCAGATAGCATTTTGACGACGTCATACACATAACCGCTGCAATACCCAATGCCGTCCAGGCAGCGGCGATTCTCTTTGTCTTACGGTAGCGAGAAGTAGACCCCATCCCCGATACATCACGTATGAAGTTTATTTTTGGATGATGTCGAGTTGGCTACCTGCGGCGTTTTTTGGCCTGTTGCAAGCTTTTTCACCATACACTCGGCCGATAACGATTCCCACTTGTGCCACCAGAACCGGACTGAGTCAGCCGAAGGAAAGCTTCGCTTGTCTTGGAACGCCGTCATCTTCTTCTGCCCCCGTAACAGATATTGCAGTACAACCATGACAAATTAGTACCAACTTGTGCTACTTACCCCCTTTTTACTGTAATGCACATCACCACCAAAATCACAAACTTGTTACTATTAGATTACTTTTTAACCCAATTTCGCTAAACTACATGGCGTTTTTCTATTTTTCTAATATATATCTTATGTGCTAGAAAAAAATATCCTTCGGGGGTACGAAGCATTTTTTTAGCTATTGAACCGGGCGAGAATTACTGTAAAGCTTAAAACAAGATCATAAGATCTGATCACAGAACTACAAGTGAAAGTTGGTGGCTACCATGCTACGCATACGATCCTATCTGACAGCCCTTATGGCTACTTGCTTATTGCTGGTTGGTGGTCCGGCCCTTGGTATAGCGCCGCAGGGTAGAGCTAATAATCTTGATGAATGGGAGAAGGGAACGCGAGCAACAAGATCACTCGCAGCTGAAATAGCAGAGTGTGGCACACGCAATGGACTGAAATGTCAAAAGATCGACGATGCAAAAAAATGGGCGGAAGCGGTCACTGAATGGAAATACCCTGGCGGTAATGGCACTGATGGTACTAGAGCTAATGCCTTCAAGCACTGCATCTGGATGGGTGCAACTGCGACTCGTTTTGGCGAACAGGAGGCCGAGCGAATTGGAGAGGCACATGAAAGGTATAATACCTTTCAGCGTAACTCTCTTCGAAAAATGGATGAAGCTAACAACGCCTTAGGCGCCAATATTGGAGCCATAGCAGTATACAATAGGCCTGATGACCAATGGGGTTTCGTCATTGAAACGTGCAAGCGCTACGCAGATGCAAATGAGTTATATGGCCTGAATGGAGTTCCTGGCAAATACACAGACAGGGAGAAATAAACATGAAATAGATCCGTGAGCATTACTTTTTAAAGTAATGCTCACACCCTGTATTCTTATTATGCTACAATATGAAGTACATGCATAAACATCCTACCCAAAACACGGGCACCCAGGCAACAAGCTCTAAGCGCCGCCCAAGGCTACTGCTCAAAAAGCAAACAGTCCGTGCAGTACTCAGGTGGATGGATAAACACTACCTCATTTCTTTGATGGTTATAGGGATAATTGGTTGGACTCTCTACTTTTTCTTTTTCTGTATTTTTGTCCTCGGCGGTCAATGTAGTGAATCGCTCGGTCCTAGTAATTAAGCAGCCTTTGCTTTCTCAGTCTCTCCCTTCTGCCACAGACACAAATAAGCGACCACATGCATAAAGGCAATCAGGCTGTTAGTGAGTGTGTATTGCGTAGTAGAGACTGCGTGGGCGCTGGCATGTCGACTGAGTTTACTAGGAATCTTGGTCTCATCATCTGGTGGGAAGTGAGAAAATACACCTCGCAATCCGCTATACACCATGCAGCGGTGGATTGTCTCTGGTGTCATTTCTGGCTGCTTTTCCTTAGCCATCTTTTTTGACTTTTTCTTCCAGCCAAAGTCCTTAATAACCATAGTTTCAATTAGGCTAACAGCTAATGCTTGCGCGGTTTCTGCGTGCCCAGAGTTCAGTGCAGCTGCAATGTTTAAGGCAAAGCCTCGCCATTCGGCTAATGCTGGCAGTGTAATGGCTTCAAGTAATCTGCAGCAACGGTCTATGATCTCCTCCCAATGCTCGGCTAGCATCTCACGGCGCTTAGATGCAGATTCTGCAGTAAGGAGCTGAGTGAGTAACTTCGGCTCCACGACCCAGGCAAGCGCCAGCCCTTCATCTAGGAGTAATTGCTCAAGCAGACCATAGTCTTTCATCTTGATGCCGTCCCAATTGGACGGCAATGAGGCGGCGTCACGATACCTTTCGGTGTTGAGCCAACTGAATAGATCGGCAAGTTTTTGCCGGGTTTCCCCTAGGACATCTGAGATACTGGTTTGCTGTGTAAAGGCGAGACCAGGCGCAGGCAGCACGTCCGCAAACAAACTCGTAATGTCGATAGTTGGTATGCCGTACACCCAATCAAGCGTGGGAACTGTCGTTGTAGGAGCCAGAGGTGGCATATCTATCTTGGCGAGTGCCTTGATAGCTTGTTTCGATGTACTTCCAGTGTCGTAAGTCTGCGCAAATCGCGCTGCAAACCCGCGCCTGTATAGCTCGGGCATAGTTGATGAGGGCATTGCTGCTGTCAGCTGATCACTTAGTTCTGGCATTGACCAAGCACCCGTCAGTCCCTTGATCATATCTGCGATGGAAGATTGCGCAGATAATAGTGAGTTTCTCCATGCTTGCGATAGCGCTGACACGTTAGCCATGGCTGGCGTTACGCTAAAACTACTCGACACTGAGCGGCAAGGTCTACCGAGGGACGGATCTGTTCCGCTAGCGACTGGCTTAAGTCTGCAGCGATGTGGTTACCACTAACCACGCTAGCAAGTGGATCATTATGGCGACGCGTCAGCTTAGACAACGAAAGCACCTTTCAAAAGTGAGACAGCCCTGCTATGCAGAGCAGAGAAGGGGATTCGCTACCAGCCTATGGTGCAGACTAGATCAAACACAATTTTTTGGATAAATATGAGCGCGGCTGTGGATAACTTCTACGCCATAAGGCACCAGCGTTGGACAAATCGCTCCCTATGCCGCACGCTTCTGGAACTGGCGGAAGTCGTCGCCTAGGAAGGCTTCGATCATATCGATACGCTGGTTGGCCCGTGCTTCGCGGCTGTCTTGGACTTTACCTAGTCCATCAACCTCAGTCTCACGAATACCGCGCTCCAAGAAAAGTTCGCGCTTGATTTCCATCATCTCTCGCTTTAAGCCGCTGATCTGCTCGGTTGTACTTGCGAAACCAATATTCATACGTCGATCAAGGTCTTCCAAATTGACGCTGAGGTTATAGGTGGAGTCTTGCAAGTTGGCAATATCTTGCTTCATGCCGACAATGTCTTGCTTCATATCAGAAATGTCTTGCTTGACCTCAACAAACTGCTCATCTACTTTGGCGAACCCCTCCTGCATCTCTGCCTTAAGGTCCGCGACAGAGCTAGTAAGTGATGCCACTGACTCAGTCAGAGTTGTTACCGTTGCCCCGAGTGCGGTAACTGTTTCCGTTAATTGGTGTAGTTGTTGCTTCGATTCCTTGTCCATAGTGGCATGTCTCCGCTTTATTAAATTATATTATTAATTATACACGATTTAGAAGATTGAACCAATCGATGGGGTTACGGAAGACGCAGCCACGACTACACACAGGAGTACGGTCCTTATGCATGCTGCATGCTCTAGCACCGGACCCCAACTCACGCTCCAGCGTCACTCGTCAGGCAATTGCTTAACACATCATGGACGACACCATAGCGGCCTGCGATGGCGGTAAATGCTACACCGGACGCATGAAGCGCTTTGGCTTTTGCTTGTTCCGCGCTACTCAGTATCCTGCGCTGGTGCGCTTCACCATTTCTTTTGATAATTTCGGCAATAGTCGCTCTGTGAACACCAAGCGCCCGTCCAATCTCGGCGTAGCTTTGGCCTGAGCGGTAACGTTCAAGTGCCTCTTGGCGCTGCTGCTTGGATAGCCGTTTATGAGGCGCACGCTTTGGCGTTGCCAGAGGAACGGAGTCTGCAGTGGTTTCACTCGCATCGTTACGCGAACGGAGCTGCTGCCGCAGTTGGATGAGCGGCATAACTTTGTTCATATCAAGATTAGTAAGGAGCACCACGATTCCCTTACTTAAACACGCATTATCATACACGTTGCACTTAAGTAAGGAGGCAGTCTATGAGCTGGGATCTTAGTGCTTTCCGGACAAAAGGCCCGATGACATCAATTGACGGCCTCACTGAAGATGATCTTGTCCCGCTGCAGCGCCAACAGATAATGACTGAACTTGCCGTGATCGCCAAGGCATGTGGCGCACAGCTCGACACTAATGACCCAACGTGGCTGACTATGCAAACAGATGCATGGATAATCGAGTTCAGCTTGGGAAAGCGCGAACCTCTCGTAACCATGGCACTTCACATCAGGGGCGACGAAGAGCCAAGAGAGGTCTTTACCTACCTTGTTCATGAACGTGGGATGCAGCTACTGGAGTGGAGCACAGGGGAATCTCTTGACCTATCGAAGCAAAGCAGCTTTCAGGGATGGCAACAATGGCGCGAATGGGCACTTCCCAAAGATTAGGCTGACGGAGCAGCAGCGATGGTTGTCAAAAAGTCAGCTATAGCGATAGCCATATAGTCGTTGGACGTGCTAGTATCGGCGGCGCAAAATTATATTCGCACATTAACTACATGAGACAATTTGGCTTCCACGCTGACAACTGACACTGCGGGCTATCAAGAAAGCCGCAATTAAAGCTTCCGGCAGAGCACAATAAGAAGGTGATTGTTAAACATCTAACCGACAATCCAGGCAAAACGATCCCAACAAGGAAGAGGCCATGGACAAGACACTACTCACCATAATTTTCGCGTCCGTACCTAGCATTATTGTTATTGGTTTCATTTCTCACATAATCTACCTAATGGCGCGTTATAATCGAGAAATTTCGCAAGGAATACGCCGTTCGCGATCATTTCTAGTAGACCAAATAATTTTTGAATCTGGCGTCGTTATGATGGCCGCTTTTATAGGGTCAACGTCATTCGAGATGGCATCCCACATCATTCAGAATGAAAATTTCTTTGGACTCATAAGTCTTGCTATATTTTTAGCAGTTCCAACTTTAGTAACCATTGTCGTTACATTCATCATAACCGGCCTCACGCTACGGTACGTGGAGGTAAACTCTACGGGATTTACGTTTCGAAATAAACTTGGGCGGATGCGCAATTTTTCCTTCAACGATGTCGGCGGGTATCACTTTCGGCCTTTTGTTTTAGGCAAGTATGGCCCACCCCCTGGAGGCCATCTTCAGTTTGTCGATACGACAGGTCGAGAACTTTTTGAGGTGCAGATTCGCTCTACGTCCAGGCCCGACCAGGTAGGCCAATATGCTATGTTTTGGACGCTACAGGGCAGGTGGCCCCAGTACGGCAACCACATGGATGAGCAGGTTTTAGCAAGCTACACATCGGACGCCATGATTTCCTTTTTCAAGCCTTATTCGAGCTACACCCCCTCCCAAAACCCCCATCCCATCTGAATCCTTCTGCACTACAATAGGCATTTCACGGGATCAGGGAGCAGAAGTAGATGATTCATTGGTTTAAAGACGTCGGCAGTGACCACCTCGCGCTCGTGGGCGGCAAGGGCGCTAATCTCGGGGAATGTGCCGCAGCGGGGTTTCCCGTGCCGCCGGGGTTCATTATTGATACCAGCGCTTATACAACCGCAACCGAGAGTATCCAGGCTGAGTTGATCGCGGCCGTCGATAAGCAGGACATTGAACAGGCGCAACAGCTGGTCAGAAGCGTCACCATACCGGCAGACCTGCGGGTGGAGGTTGAGCAGGCGTATGCGGCGCTGGGTGATGGGGCGCGGGTGGCGGTGCGGTCGTCGGCAACTGCGGAAGACCTTGCCGAGGCCAGCTTTGCCGGGCAACAGGACTCCTACCTGGGCATAACCGGGGTGGACGCGTTGTGGGATGCGGTGTGCAGCTGCTGGGCGTCGCTATGGAACGAACGGGCGGTGTCCTACCGGCGCAAACACGGCGTGCCCAGTGAGGGGCTGGCGCTGGCGGTGGTCGTGCAAACAATGATTAGTTCCGACGTCTCCGGCGTGCTGTTTACCCGCAACCCCATGGCCGATAACACCGACATGATGATCAGCGCTGCCTACGGGCTTGGCGAAAGCGTGGTCGCGGCGCTGGTCACGCCGGATACGTTTACGGTGACTCGGGAGCCGGTCACGGTTGCCTCGCACACCATCGGGAGCAAGGAAACCCGGATTGACATGGCCGATGGGGCCGCGACCGTAACCACGCCAGTACCACCAGAGGACCAGGCACTCCCCTGCCTTGACGAGCAGGCGATCCAACAGCTAGTGGCATTGGGCCAGCTGGTCGAGGAGCATTACAACGCCCCGCAGGATATTGAATGGGCCTTCGCTGACGGCGAGTTGTACTTGTTGCAGGCCCGGCCGATCACCACGGTCGCGGACGAGGCGAGCGTGGAGGGGCATTCACCTGCGCGGAGTCGGGTTGAGCGCACGCTTCGGGATGACCTGATGGAGCATTATCCGACGCCGTATCCGCTGGATTTGGTGGCGGTACATGCGTTGCAGGAGTCGATACAGGATTCTATGCGGATGATTGGTCTGAACGCGCCGTCAGCCCACAAGATTATTGTCGGCGATGATGACGGTGTGATTCGTATTCATGCACAGGCACCGCGGCCTGATGCGGCTGTGGTGTCGCGGTTGCCTCGGACTTTTGTCAAGGGCATGCGCCACGATCCGACCCGCTGGCCTGCGGAGGAAAAAGAAGTGCAGGAGGGTCTGGCTCGGCTTACGCGCCGTGCAACTGCCTGCGGGGATGCGTCTGATACCGAGGTGGTGGTGTTGCTGGAGCAGATTCTGGCTCAGGCAGCGCAGCTGATGTCCGACCGTTTCCTCTATTACCTGGCACCGATGACGGTGCTGCGGTCCAAGGCTAAGGCGTTGATTCGTCTGGCTCAGCAATCGGATCGCGTGAGCACGGAGGACTTGTACGAGGATCTGGATTACGTCACCGCAAACGTGTTGGCTGGGATTCGGGATTTGACCGCTACCGCGCAGAAGTCTGGCTTGGGGGAGGCGTTCACTGAAACCCCGCCGGAGCAGATCGAGCAGGCGCTGCAGTCTGCGCCGGACAGCGCGCGGTTCCTGGCTGAGGTGGACGCGTTTTTGCAGCGTCACGGCGCGCGGACGGCCTGCATGTATGTGCCGTTTTCGCATACCTCATGGCGGGAGACCCCGCAGAGTTTGTACGAGCTCATTGCGGTATCGCTGCGGGGCCAGCAGGCTTCGGGTTCGGCGGTGACTGGCTCGGCAGTGGCGACCGTCGAGAAGCATCTGCCCAGGTTGCTGCGTGGTAGTTGGCGCACGACCGTGGAAAAGTTGCGGGCGTCGCATGTTGGTCGCGAAGGTACGCTGTATGCGATTGAAGAGGTGCTGGTGCTCGCCCGGACCGCCATGCGCGAACTTGCCCGGCGGTTGGTTGATCGCGGCGTGCTGAAGACTGCCGATGATATTCGCTACCTGTATTTCAGCGAGGTCACCGACGCTTTGCGCGATGGGGTGTCGCGTGGTGAGGTGGTTGAGCGTCGTCGGCGGCAACGCGGCACGGCGGAGGCGGTGTGGTGGGATCGCGGCGATTCCACCAGCGATGCTGATGCGATTACTGGTGTTCCCGGGAGTCCTGGTCAGGTGGTGGGTACCGCTCGGATTATCCGCACCCCCGCCGATTTGGACGCCTGCAGCCTGGGGATATTCTGGTCTGCCCCTTCACCGACCCCACGTGGACACCGCTTTTCGACGTCGCGTCTGCCGTGGTTGCCGACATCGGCGGCCCGCTCTCGCACGCCGCGATTGTGGCTCGAGAATACGGAATTCCGGCTGTTCTTGGGACGGGTGATGCGACCTCCCGCATTAAGGATGGCGAGAAAATCATGGTGGACGGGCGGAAAGGAAGCGTTGTGGTGGTGAGGTAGTTGTGGGAATACTGACTGTTAGAGGAAAATGTCTATTCCCAGCAACGTGCTACCGCTTTTTGATGTTAGGGTGGCATTCATGAAGGACGCTGAAGCTGAAGAAGAAAACGAAAGCGACATATATGCGACTCTTGGTATCACCTTTGGGGCCATGGGTTTTGCTGGTATTGGGTTTGGCGTACTAGGGCTTGTTTTTAGCATCCTGTCGTTCAATAAAGGTGATGATCGAAAACTACCGCTTATAGCGTTTATTATCAGCACCATCACTACCGCGATTCCTTTTTTTACTTTAGTAAGCACCAGCTGAGTCTCCGCATCGATGATCAGCAGTTCAGCTGCGGGTGTGTCGCAAGCATTATGCCTTGCATGTTCCAGCAGTACCGAACCATCGAAGCGACTATGGACTATCAGAGTCGGGCAGGTAATAGCGTGCGGATTATGTGTTCGTGTTTCTCGGTGAAGATCTTTAATGAAGCCTTGTTGTGATCGCAGAGCGGTAAAGAAATGCACATACTTCTGCCTCTAGTCTTCTGATATTCCCTGCATGACTTTTTAGCTGGCAATGTGGTGAAGAGTGAGATCAGCTGCGTCAAGCTTGCTTCTGGGTAGCGGCGCAGTAGCCCTCGTGTCAGCACCCACGTGGATTGTTTGACCAGTGGATTGAATAGAATGTGCACTGCAATACGCGTTGGCGTACTGGGCCATGAAGCTAAGCTGACCAGCAACAATCTATCGACACGCTCGGGATAGAGTTCTACAAATCTCATGGCAGCGCGGTCACCAGCGGAGATTCCAACGACTGTCGCCGAGGCTACTTTAAGCCATTCAGCAGTTAGGTCATCCAGCAGTCGGCACAGAGCTGCCTCAGAATCACCGCCGTGCCCTGCTAAAGCGTTGCTTGTTCAACCATAACCTGGTCGCGATACCGTGATCACCGTCCAGTCGTGCTCTATAAACCACTGATCGCACGCCGGCGATAGTGCACTCGTGTATCCACCAATCAGAAACAACACCGCAGGACCATTGCCCGGTTGGATGCGGTATTCAAGATGATGCTCGCCGACGTTGAGCATAGGGTCATGGTTATAGACTAGTGCGTCGACTCAAGCGGAATAGACTTGTTTGTTGTGTGTCACATGTAGGTCTTCATACCTCCTCACCAGCTGGAACCTGCTCTGTTAGACTGAGTACTTATGAGCGGCACAACATCAGCAAAGCCGGACTACACCCTTCCCTATGAGCAAACAGTCTTGTCAATTCTGCGAGATTTCGGGATTGTTCGAGCCCAACTTTTTGGAAGCGCAGCACGTGGCGAACTGACACCCGCTAGCGATATTGACCTACTCGTAAACCAGATGGCCCTATTGACTATGGTCAACTATTCTTACTTCAGGAAGCACTCGAAGCAGCCACTGGCAGAAGCTTCGACATTCTTACATCAATCAAGGAACCTTTCCGTCCTTACATTGAGCCAGAACTTATTGAACTACCACTATGAAATCACCAGTGCCATACATTGAAATGGCAGTTGAAGCAGGAGGTTGTGTCCTGCAGTACGCGCCTGAGACTGAAGGTGAGTTTCAGCGATCCCCTGTTATTCAAGATGCCATCTGCATGCGGTTACAGGAAATGGGAGAAAATCTGTCCAAAGTTCGTCAACATTTCCCCGACTTCTACGAAGCGCACCACAGTGACGATTGACATCGCCTCATCGGACTACGCAATGCCATCTCCCATGGATACGGCGAAATTGATATGCACATAGTCTGGCGCATTGTATCTACAGAACTGCAGCAAGTCGTCGATGCGCTTGCAAGGCTGAACCACTCCGAACATGCCTGACTTAGCCAATGGGCGTGTTGCGTGAATTATCTCAATGTCTTGGCCAGTGATTTCAAAACATCCAGCAAACGATCGAGACTACTAAGAGGGCAAGCCGGCCTATGTAAAATCGCTCATACCGGTCCGACTATTCACAATGGTTACGCTCAGCCTGAAGTAGCCCCTTCGGGGTAGATAAATGGCCCGCATACTAGTCAACAAGCTTCAAGCACCTGTGGGGCGAATGTTTCGAGATGGTGATTTTATAATTTTGATGCTCCGCATCCAACATATGAAGCGCAGGCGATCAGTGGGCTGTTACATGTTGATGGTCAAGCCACCCCAGGATCACCAAATACAGATTAGTGCCAGATAATGATGTCCGCCAGGAAAAATTATGGTTCCTGGCCGGCACTGGGATAAAGCACTTGGAAGTGGCTTTACGTACGCAGGTTAAGCGGCTACACAACAAGTATTGGCTACTATCCCTCAGATCATGCAAGCATTGCAGTAGTTCAACCTAAGCACCGTCCACCTATTTCAATTTGTAACGCACCAAGGGTGTCTATCGGCAATAGGCTCAGTAATCCTTAACGGGGGTAAAGCGGGTAGCAGGTTACATAAAATCAGACTCACTAAGGTTATTATCTAATCTGATAATTTCAGCTCGCAGCATGCTGCGCAGTAGATGAGGAGATTCCCATGGTCAATGGGCACAATGATGAGCGAAACGTTCCTGATGAACGGTACGCTCATTCCCCCACACACGATACCGACGCCGAGCCTTCCCCAGAGACGGTGACCCTCGCGGACGTCGCTAATGCTCAGGACGCGGAGACAGAAGAGTACGCCAGGGTTTTCCTACTCAAAGCCATGCGTCTGCGTGGTGTCGCCATTAACCGCGAGCATTTTTTGCGCGCTGAACTGCGCCGTCACGGAATAGGCGAGGAAACCATCACTGCTGCCATTGCCTTGACGCCGATCCAAGCGGGCGTGGATCAGAAGGTTCTGGATAGCATTGCTTCGGGTGCGATCAAATTTGAGACCAGCAAGAGTTCACTCATTTCTTTCGCGTCCGGACTTCCGGGCAGTTTTGCCGTGCTTGCGGCAATACCTGCGGATTTGTTGCAGTACTTTATTCACGCATTCCGCATCATGCAGAAAATTGCGTACACCTACGGGTGGCAAATCTGATCGACGATGTTGACGAGATTGATGACGAGACTTTCGCAAAAATGGTGACACTACTCGGTGTCATGATGGGGGTTTCTAGCGCATCAACCAGCATCAAAGCTTTTGCGACAGGTGCCACCAAAGCGGTTCAGAAGCAAGTCACAAACGCAGCGCTTACCAAAACCGCGTGGTACGGCCCGATGAAAAAGGTGCTTAGGGTTGTTGGCGTCAAGATCACCAAAGACACCGTGGGGAAAGGTATTTCCAAAGCTGTTCCTGTACTGGGCGGCATCATTCTGGCGGTATGACGTTTGCCACCTTAACCACAGAATCCAATCGGTTGAAGAAGCATCTTCGTGAGCTTCCTCCACCGGGCGTTGATGGGGCGGAGTTCAAGAAGATGGTGAGCAGGCTGGGCAAGAATCATCCGACAAAGTTTGCATAAAAGTTTGCTTATCGCCAAGTCGCAAAACGGGCCGATTTGCAGCTTGAACATAAGCAAATTTCGCACCCCTGCTCCGCCCCTACCCAAATCTGTCAAATCGGTCCACCGCCAGGCTCGAAATCACCGAATTTCGTACCCAGCGATGGACTTATCTTCATGCAAACCTTTGCACTAACGCTGTTCAAGGGCCCAGTTCGCCCCGAATCCCAGCGCACAAGCAAAGTTTGTCTACGCTCAAGCCCGAAAACGCCGATTTTTGTGCCTGGCGGTATACAAACTTGATACTCCCCCATTCTGCTGGCCTCAGGATCCAAATTTCCTTGCCAGTCAGGCGTTCTTAGATGGAGCGGAGCGCAGTATGTCCTATCTTCGGAAGGTAACACCTGTTCACAGCTTATCGACGCCGTGCAACTACCGTTAGCGCTCACGCGCCGGCGCTGCATCGTGGGCTGATATTCTGTTGTATTGTGAGCGGACCAAAGCAGAGTGCACCTCGACGCAAGCGGCGTCGTATAGTGCCGGTGATTTTTTTAACTATCGCCGTGCTGGCCACGTTCGCATTGGCATGGTGGCAGTGGACACGGTTCCGCTCAGGCAGCGGCACGTTTCAGAATCTTGGATACGCATTGCAGTGGCCGCTGTTCGGTGCGTTTTTTGTGTACGCGTACCGCAAGTTCAACGAGTATGAGGACGAGGTTAAGCAGACTGGCATATCCCCCGTCGAGCGTGAACAGAAGACGGCGCGGAGTCGCGGCGTCGTTACGGAAATCACGGAGGATTTTCTGCCGGAGCGTCCATCGATGGACGTCGAAACCTTTAACCGGCTGAATGCCCCCACCCGCAAACATAGGCGCAACGACAGTGCGCAGACTAATTCCGACCATGATGAGGATCAACAATGACCACTCCTTCTGTCAGCCCTGACCGCGCCCGCCGAGTTGCGCAGGCGTTGAGGTTTTTCTCCATTGCCGCGTGGGTGACGGGCGTGTGGCTTTTGATTCTGTGCACACGCATGGTGCTGGAGTACATCGTGGGGATCGATATGCCCACGTGGACGCGCATTATTGGGCAGCTGCACGGCCTGTTTACATGGTGTACCTGATCACCACGTTGAATCTAGGTGTGAAAGCGCGCTGGGAACCGGTTAAGTGGATCACTACCGCACTTGCGGGTACTATCCCCTTCTTATCTTTTGTTATCGAAGCTAAACGCCGTAAGGAAGTCACAGCAGCTTTTAACCTCTGACCTGCATAGCTAAGGGAAACCTTTTTGCCAAACCCGCCGATCACGGCGGATTTTTTTATGCTTCTTACTTGCAACATATCGTTAGTCGATATAGCCTATCGTCTATCGATGCATCGACGTTACGCTCCCCCATCCCCAACAGAGTAAGGAGTCGCAATGAGTAGCCTCGACAACATAAGAAAGGAGCGCAGGGACCTTGCGATACTGATCATCGCCTTCGGGTTTGTGATTGGATGCGTCCTCTACGACCTAGCAACCAGCCTCATCTACAAGGGAATTAATCACCCTGTCGCTGTCGCCCTCGGACACGATGCCGCCCCCAACGGGCGAATCCACTTTCACGGCACCAGCCCCTTGGGCTTTAGTCTTCTCTCAGGCGGACTCATTATCAGATCCATTGCCCTCATTGCTGGAGCCATCTTTCTCATTCAGATCGGACGACGCGCACTGCGGAACGAATTTTTTAGCCTAAAAGTTCTCTGCCTCTTTCGCCGATCGTGCATTGCAGTTGCAGCAACGTTTCTTGGATACGGGCTTCAACTTTTAGGCGCAGACGTTATATCACACCAGCACCACCTCAATCGGGAATGGTCCCACCAGTTTACCTTCCCCAACTACATGTTCACGGTCAGCTATTTCTTCTTGATCACCCTCATCATCATGACAATCATAGTCAAACGCGGCATACTGATGCAGGAGGACCAGGAGGGGTTGATTTAACGCATGAAACACAAAGCAACCATCTACCTCAACCGCAAGATGAACAAGGAACTATCGTGGACACACCGCAAAACCATAAAAAAAGAAAGTACAGCACTGCTCATGTTCGTCCTTGCGGACGGAATCACGCTTATGACCATACTGACCGAAAATGCCAGCATATTCTCGACCATCGCCACCATGTGGGATGCAACTACCGGGGAACGTACAGAACATATGCGCAGCGTACAAGCCATATCGCACTAATACCGAGCTCAACCATAAGGCAAAAGGGGACCGTTATGCCCACAGGTTATACCCACAGTATGGAAAGCACACAAAGAGTCATACAAAGAGTGCTCTAGCTCAATTATATTCAGTACAGCTTTGTTGCTATTTTGTGGAGGCAACTAGACCGTATCCGCACAAAAGGACACATAAGCACACTGGCATAACACAGACTGCACTTCTCAATACCGCTATATTGCAGCCTGTTTTTCAACTCGGCCTTCACTATAATAGTTATTACTATTCAGCGTGGTGTCCGTAGTGCGTCTATGGTGTCGCCGTGAAAGAAAACGAGGAGGGCGTGGGTTAGATGAGTAAAGTCTACTGCCACCTTGACAAGCTTCTTGAGGAACGTGGGATCACGCTCTCAGCACTCGCCCAAAAAAAGTGGGCGTGACTGCCGTCAACCTTTCAGTCCTTAAAAACAATCGCGCTAAAGCTGTCCGTTTTTTTCCACGTTGGCAGCACTATGCGAAGCACTGGAGTGCCAACCCGGAGACCTCTTTTCAGTTAGGAGTTCACCATGAACAAGACCCTCGTTTCCATCAGCACCGCTGTTACTGCTGCCGCACTGTGCATCGCGGTTCCCGCCGCAAGTGCCGCGCCGCTGAACAACGCCCAAAGCATCCCCGCTGATCTTTCTTCTCAGCAGGCAATAGCCAAAGAACCCGAAAAGCCCAAGGATCCCAACAATCCACAGCAATACGCCACATATGCGCTTGATCTCATCGAGCTTTATGGCATTTATGCCGATAAACCCGAGTTTGCGCAGGCACGCAAAGACGCCGAAAGCCAAGGTGAAAGACGCCAAGACCGTCAAGGACACATATTCGGTCCTTAACGACGTCGCGCGAGTCGCAGGTGGTAAGCATTCCTCTTTCAGGCCACCCGAAGACAACATTAGCGGCACGAAGGACAACACCGAATTGCCCAAGGTCACCGCCGCTGATGGCATTGTGACCGCCAAGCTTCCCAGCTTGGCGAGCGGTCCTGTCGGCCAGGAATACGCCGACACCGCAGCAAAAGGACTGGTAGACAACATGCCAAACTCCTGCGGCGCAATTATTGACCTCCGGGGCAATGACGGCGGCGACATGGGTCCCATGCTCGCAGGCGTGAGTTCCCTGCTTCCCGACGGTACCGTGATGCAATTCAAGAACCGCTACACCACGACAGACGTGAAGATTGACGGTTCCTCCGTCACAGGAGGGGGCACAAACACCACGGCGGCGTCGAAAGGCAAGTTCACCAATAAGCCCGTGGCCATCTTGACCAACAAAGACACTGCCAGCTCGGCCGAGGCAACGGTGCTGAGTTTTAGGGGCCTGAGCAACGCACGAACATTCGGCCAACCAACCGCTGGTTTCACCAGTGCAAACGTGCCTATCGAGATGCCTGACGGCGCATCACTCGTCATCACCATGGCGAAGGATATCGCTCGCACCGGCGAGGAATTCGCTGAGGAGCCCATCAACCCCGACGTCACCACCGACAAGCCCGCCGAGGAAGCGGCAGCCTGGCTGAAACAGCAATGCCGCTAGCCTCCACCCGGCGTTCTGCTTAAAGAAACCGCATCGCACGTATTGCTGCGCGATGCGGTTTTACCTATTCTCAAACAGCGCTTATCGACGCCCCGGCAACCCACCGTTTCTTCATCCTGAAAGAGCTGCAACCTCGCTGGGAGCAACCCGGCGGCACAGGTGTGGCAAACCGTCTACGAGCTGGTACATGAAGGTGTTCCTGCCAGAATGCAGGCTAGACTGACGAACAAGGCGGCTACTTCATTGAAGTTGAGCAACGCGCCTGTGATGATCTTAGTTCGAGCCTTTAGTCAAATCTTTCACCACACGAGTAAATATACACCTCGCCACTTCTTTGGGTAGGCGTCAAGATGCATGTCAAACACAATGTTACGCATTTACTAGGTGTCCAACCGTGATGCGAAAACCACTTGATATTTATTTTAATACTCATACATCACATAGTTCCGTATAGACACACTAAAAACCCGGGCTTAATACACAACAAAATGTGATCCTACAATCACTTTCTAGGCAATAAAGAACTCATCCAAAGCATTCCAGGAAAACCAGTGATGAAACCTCAAGTATTCCCACAAAATTATGCGTTGTCGGATTAAAAGATTCAACAAGCATTGAGAGAAGACCAGTCGTCGCTGTTGAAGTTATTACTTCCCACCAATGCACCGCGACATGCTCATTATCAAACCAAGCATCAATATTCACCCTTAGCGCAGTATAACTTTAGGCTTCTGGCTTGGCTGACTCTACCATCTCGTGGCCTGCGATGGTAGAGTCAGCCAACAGCAAATGGCATCGAGAATTTAGGCTTATGTTATCGAGATGCGTGCGGCAGACTAGCATGTGGAAAGAACCTCTTTTCTAGTTGCTGGTATTTTTTGGTTAATGGTAGACCTAACAGTTAGTTTCTTTCTTTGTGCATGTGACATGCGCGCTAGCCTGGGGATTTATATAATTGAGGGGGCTACCAGTACCCGTGCTGCCAAGAAAAACTCAAAAAAGAAATCGAAATATCAGCCCAGTTCAGATCTTTTTCTAAAATCACCCAATACTCTGTCCCGTTATTGGATCAAACTTCGCTCCCCAATCAAATGAGTCTTTTGTTAGACTACTCTTTTGACCAATTATCACGACATCACTGGGCGAAATTTCTGGATACTCGCTATATTCGCACGCATAGCTCCAAAGGCCAATTGTATCAAATATAATATCTAAATATTTAGAAGGAACATCGGACTCTCCGGTCGCATATTCAAAAAATGCATCTAAGACTGAATCTGAAATTTGCCTCGAGGAAGTAATTATTATTTCCCCTATCGGATAATTTTTATCCGGAATTTGATAGTATACATTCTTTAGTTCCTCAGTCGAAAAAGGCTTTTTCATTTCTACAATCGCTGAAACTCCGCCCTCAAGGCTTGGATAATAGGCCATCAACTCCTTATCTATCTGCGAGTCAAGCCTCTTCTTCCAATATATATCAACTGCTCCATTTCTCTTTAACAAATCAACAAAACTAGATTGCATATTTCTTATAAAAATAAAACAATGAAAATCAGAATTATTAATATCGTCAGCAATGAACTCTAGAGGCTTAACCGAAGGATAATCCTCTTGTTCCATATAAATGTAGGGTGGGCTATATTTATATACAGATTTGACCACAATAACAACTCCAGCCTTAACTTTTGAAACTAGCTTTTTACAACTATCCAATGATGGGTTTCGCGAAAATAAAATCTCAGAAATAGTCCAGATAAATCATTATAAAAATTCTTATCGGATAAGACTAATCTCCTTAAGGGCATAGACGTGTGGGCTTTTCTTCACCAAACCCAACTCCGAAAAGATTTTTTGACACGTCTTTATTCCATCAACGATACCATCTTGAACGAACTTAGCCCAAGATTGGTGTGGTGTTGGGCAGATTGGATACCAAGAACATACAGCGATCACATCCAAATTTTTCTCCAAAACATGATCCAAAAGCTTGCGCTCAGCGTGCCCAAGTATTCGCTGAACAGCATTTTCCTTCCCTTTGAGACTGGAGGCGTGCTCCATCTCTCTCACTACGATATTTAGACCAGGATATTTACTGGGGTCTAAATTTTCAAGCCCTGACATCGCAAAATGCATAACACCATTTGAATCTAATATGCCTGCAATATTGTATCCAGCAACATTAGGAATATTGGGAACTCTAGGATCTGCTTTGGCAATGTTGGCCATGATCTCAATCATTTCCCTTAATTGTTCATTATAAGCCGTGGGGCATGCTTTGAGTGCGTCAGGGTCCACCCACAACACCGGATTACCCACATACCCCTGCGGTGTCGCTGGATTCGGCGCCACCCCCAATGGATCCTGGGAACCATACACCCCAGACCACGGATCATAAAACCGAAACCGGTTATACACCCACCCCGACTCTTGATCCCCATACTGACCAATAAACAACAACGGCGAATCCACACCACGCCAACAGCGCCTACCATACAACGACTGGGTCACCCACCCCGCCACCGAACCATCATCCAGGTCAATAAGTTCCTGCGGCGCACCAGCCAAATCCGCCACCAACGCATAAAACACCGCATCCACCTGGTGCTGCGACCACCCACACACACCACCACCAGCAGCGGCATAAGCGTCACCAGCAACAACACCGCCAGTTACGCCGCCAGAAGCCACACCAGTAACACCACCCATGGTTTGATGCAGATTAAGCTGACCCACCATCACCCCACTAACAGGATCAGTCACCCACACCCGACCCACCACAGGAACCTTATCACCACAAGCACCAACGCTGCGGTGGTTGTTTTCTGGGTGCCCACCAGCGGCCACAGCAGCATTTATGCCACAGCAACCAGCAACACAAGCATCAGCAGTCTGCACATCAACGCTGGTATCAGCAGCAGGCGTGACCACATACTCAGCAACCAACTGCGACCCCAAGTACACAAACACCCACCGCGAAACCACCCCACCAGTAGCAGCATCCACACACGTTTTCGCCACCCCTGCGACCTAGGCCATCATAGGAATACCACCACACCACTTCTGGTGCATCCGACGACGAAAAACCACGACACCTGACCAGTCGAACCAACATACCCAAACCGTTTGACCACCGACCCCACCGACGTCCGCCTCGTCACGGTCTCCACGACCCGGCCCAGCCGGTCATACCGGTACGAGGTTTTCCCCACCCGAGTCACCAACGTCCCCCGAGCATGCACCTTCTCTACCTGTGGATGTTCCAGTCCTGCTTGCGCCTGGTGTGCGGCACGCGCGGATTTAGCCAACCCGGCAGGAGACGGAGTGAAATCCGGGGCCGTAATCGCCTCGACCATCCCCGCAGCACTAAACCCATACACCTCCACACCAACACCACCAACGCTCTGCGCACCCTGAACAGCATCAACGCCACGTACGTCAGGCATTGCTGGTGTGCGGGACACACCAGTGACCCGACCCATAGCATCCGTATCAAGGGCCACCGTCCCACGCAGCACATCCTCAATCACACTGACCTGATCAGTGGCCTCCCACGACCACCACCGACCAGCCACCACACCCCCAGCAGTGCCAGCAGCCATAAACTCAACCATCGGCACCCCAGGTGATTTCGCACACACTCCTGCGGCCGGTGTCATAGTGGTGACCACATCCCCAGTCACCCGACCCCGCTCATCCCACTGCCGCGTCCTGGTGATCGCCCCCAGCTGCCAGCACAACGTCCGCGACAACACATCATGGTGCAAGCCAACCTGCCCAACCAACTGCTCACCAAAGCGAATATCAATCCCGCCCTGACCAGCAGAGTCCAAACGCACCTCCTGCCGAACCACCTGCCCGGTCGGCAACGCAATCGCCAACACCCCAGCATCCTCATCCTGTAGCGTGCCCGCACCGAAACGCTCCCCCCGAGGGCAGGGTAATCGTCTCACCGATGACCTCACCCACATCGGTGTAGGCATAGTCCACCACCGCATCTGGCGAGGTGACCTGGACTAACCTGCCAGCTGTGTCATACAACCACGAGGTAACCCCCGCAGGGCTATCCTGGCGAACAATATTGCCTACCACGTCCCGCCAGATGGTGGTGCGCTGCCCTACGGCGTCGATACTGCTGGACCATCCGGCACGACGATTCGTCTCATACCGGGTGATATGCCCGTTGTAGTCCCGCTGGCTTGTCATCCTGCCGCAGAGGTCATAGTCAAACCACCAGTGTCGCCCATCAGCATTAATAACCTCCACTGGCTGCAGCTGACTGTTATAGACCACCGAGGTGGTCTGCCCTGCCGAATTAGTCACCACCTGCGGGGTATCAAACACCGTATAGGTGGTGGTGGTCACCGCCCCGGACTGATCGGTGGTGGCAATAACATTGCCCTCCCCGTCATAGGTGGCATACGAACAAGACCCATCCGGGTAGGTCATCCGCCAGGGCCACCCTTCCGGCGAGTAGTCCACCCGAGTGACCGCCCCGGTGGCATCCATGGATTCAACCACCCGGCCCGCGGCATCGCGTACCACGCTGGTGCGGCGATCCTCCGCATCGGTGGTCGCGATTACTCGGCCTGCGTCATCGCATTCGGTAATCACCGCGCCGTATTGCTCTGAAGCAGAGGCAAGTGGCACCACACCACCCGGGCGCCACTGGTAGGCGAACTCTAATCGACGCCCACCCGGGCCATCATTGCTGTCACCAAACCAGCAGCATCCACCTCATACTCCGTCACTGCACCATCACGACCAGTCACCTGAGCAGGCACACCCCACGGACCCAGCTGAACATGTTCTGTTCCACCGTCGGCAAACACACGTTTTGTAATACAGCCATTGTCGTCATAATCAATCCGACTGACCCCACCATCAGCAGCGATAACCTCAACAATGGCGTGATACTGATTGTGGCTGTAGTCTTCACATGCCCCATCTGGTGCAATCACACGCCAGACATCACCAGCAGCTGTTGAACGATACACAGTGGGACGAATATCCCCCAACACCTCATCGTGAAGCCACTCGTGCGGAACAGTCCACTGATCATCATCACGAACACCGGTGCGACCGGACCCGGTCAGCCCAGCCCCCCACAAGCCCGCCCGAGGTAAGTGCCTGCACCAGCGGGAGTGCTTGAAGTTGTTTGATGCGCTGGTCAATAACCTCATCCCCCATAAGACGCGGATCTCCTGCAAGAGCAACTGCAGTCTCTATGGCAACGCAGACTTTGCCGCCTTCTGGCGCATCCGATCCAGTATCATCCAGCCACACAGCGGCATTGGCAAGCACACCACCTGTCCCTGCCTGCGCTACCACACGCCCGTGCTCGTCAAACTGATACTTATAGGTCACACCGTTTCGGTCTGTCCAACCGCAAATACGACCACCATCATCATAGTGATACCCCAATGCCCCATCCGCTGAATTAACAACGCGCCTAAGACGACCATGAGCGTCATACTCATAGGACACAAGCCTGACAGGTTCTTCTGTGTGATGATCAACATGGGTTAAGTAAACATCAGCCAGGCGTGCGGTGCGCCGATCCCACCCCAAGTGCACAATAGTGCCGTCGCTGCGGCGAATAGTGGACATGAGTCCACTGGAGGCATCGTAATCGTATTCAATCCAGTGGCCTGTACGGTGCAGTACCGAACTAAGACCAACCTCAATGCCACTGCCAATAACACCTGCCAGCGATGATTCAGCAACACTACGTCCGAATTCATCAGCAGCACCATCATAGTTAGCCACTTCATCAGGGATAGGAGTGGTGGGACGCACCAACGACTGCTCGGCTGTGATCGAAAAAACATACGTCAGGCCAGCGGCAATATCACGGACACGATAAGCACCATCAACAAACGACAACAGCCAGGGTCGGCCATCCGCGCGTACTTCAGAGCCATCCAACGGAGCCGGTGGGAAGGTCAGCAGAGCACCATCCGGGGCGAGCATTAAAAATTTCATTGGTGCATATTTCAATGCGGCAATCAATGCGTGAAACCCACTGCGGGCCCAATGCTCGACCAATGGCGTGACCGCTGTTGCTATTGCGATCAATGATCAACGGCAGTATTCCATCAATGGACACATCTGTCTCATAGTCGATCAGCACACCGGTGGACATATCCACCGGATCCAAGCCGAGTTTCCGTAAGGCACCACGTGCCAGTTCCGCTGTCTTGCTGGGAATGGCAATTGCTGTGGCCTTGACACTAGCTAGTGATGTCTCGATGCCTTTAGCCAGACGCGCGCCTGCTGCTCCTAATTTCCCTGCTTTGCCTAATTTTAGTATTTTAGCTCCTGGTATGGAGGTGACCACGTCAAAAGCTAGAGACTGCCAACTACTGTTTCCTGTTGCCACCAACCCAGTTTTAAGAAGCAACCCGACAACAGTAGCGATACCGCCAAATAGTTGACCACCAGGGAAGAAGAGCAGAACGGCACCTATAAGCAGGAGAGCTTCGGACACAAACTCCAAAGCTTTGACTTTGTCCGTGGCAATTTCTTTGGCTTTAGCAACGATCTTATTCCACTGCTCACGATGATAGTCAGCATTGTCTCTGAATCTTTTCCTGGCTTGCTCATCAACACGCGCGGCCGCAGTATGCGTTTCTGCGGTGAGATGATCTTTAATCCCTGCTGCTTTTTTCAGGTCTGCCTCCCATATCTCCCGGGCAGCCCGGTAATTATTAAGCGCAATGACCAAGGCATCCTCAGCCATTGCTGCCGCAGTGTCGGCTTTAGCCATCGCAGCAATGGCTCCCGGGGCGGCAGGAGTCGCCAACAACGGCGTGCTCACTAAGGCCACATTAAAAGCAGTAGCTTGCGCAGCAAGAGCATTTTTTTTTGTGCGGTTTGCCATGCGTAGAATGCTTGCTGCACAGCTTGATGATGACCACTCGCAACCATGGTGAGGTTGCTCATTTTTGCCAAGCTGTCAACCAACGCATCATGGTAATACTGGATGGCGTTTGCTGTTCCAATATGGGCATGTCCAGTTATTTCTAGGTTGGTTGGGAAATTCGCCCCTAGAAGTTCTGAGTATCGTTCCCCTTCATCGCCTAAAAATCCAATGTCATGCATTGTCTTGATTTTAGCGGCAGCATCCAGAGAATATTCGCCAAATTCTTTGAATTGATCAGCCCTTTTTTGGATCATTTCGGGCTCGCCGCCAATGGCAAAATCTTTGTATTTATATACTAAAAAGGGCAGCAAGGGTGTGGGAATCATGACATAATCCTATTAGTGTCTTTTTTATTCAGTATTGTTCAGGGCGTCACGAACGCCATTACGGAAGTTTGAGGTGTCCACACGCACTGATTCCAACGCTGCTTCCACACTGTTGAGAATGGTGGTGACTTCTGTTGCTGCGGTCTTGAACTTCGCCATCATCTCGTAGTATTGGTCGGCTTCGGTTGCGACCCAGAAAGGCTTGAGGGCTTCCACGGATTTTCCTATTGACTCAATAATTTTGTGAAGTCTATCCATGGTTGTAAGGATGCCAAATTCTGATTTGCTTGCGGTTTGTTCATTAAAAGCATAGATGCTTGCTTTAGATGCAGAGGCGAAACATCCTTGTTTCCCTTCCATCGCCCCGGCGAGCTCTAACATTCCAGACGCTTTGATTTCGTCGAGGTCGCGGGCTGTGTCGGCGATTTTTTTGGAGACTTCACCTAGTAAATTCGTGTTTTCCAGTAGTGTTTCTCGTGAGCCGTTCCAGGTGGTTTCAAATTCCCAGACGGCGTTTACCATTGTTGCGCCGGACACGTGGTCAGCGCCCAGCAAAGCAAACTGTGGTTCCAGTGAAATTATTAATTTTCCGGATTCTGAAATTTTTTCCAAAGCCTCTCCGACATCGTGGAGTGCGTCAAGGGGGATTTGGATGTGTGGAGTTCCCATGCGTATGTGCCTTTTATTTTTTTGTATTGATTTTTATTTGGTGGGTTTTATAGCATGTCCCCGGAGGGCATGTCCATGCCGGAGAATCGATTTTGTATCTGCTGGGTCTGGTCCGCGTCCCCTGTTTGGTAGATGTTGCCTGCGGTGTCCATACGGCCTGTGAATTGTTGCAGGGTGTCATCTATTACTGAGATTAAGTCGTGCCACCGTGCGGTCATGGTGTCCCAGGACTCGAAGGAGCTCCCTTTCCACTCTCCGCGTAATGGTTCGATGACGTTTAAAAAGTGGGTGGATTCTTGTTCTAGTTCGACGCTGTAGCCGCGTAGTTGGTCTATGTGGGAAGCCACTGCGTTGTGATCAACTGTGAATTTTGCTGGGTCGGTCACGCGTTGGCTCCTTATGATGGATGTTTCTTTTTGGTTACTGGATCGTAACAAAAGGATTAACGCGTATGCATGTATTCCGATGAAAATTTTCTTATTTTTGCATAGAAGCTTCCCGGAAGCGTGGTGCCGCAGACTGCCCAACGGGGTGATATTTGAGGAATATTTCCAGGTCAGATACATTTATGTCGGCAAGTGGGCGTCGGGGTACGGTACGGTTAAACGGGTACCCCTGTGTGGGGTGGGTGCTGCTGGTTTGGTGACAGCGATGATGGGTTCGGGTGGGCGTCGATAAGAGTTCGCCCACTAGTGGTGCCCTGTGTGGTTTTGCGGTGGGTGTTTGTGTACTCGGGGTCGCAGTTGGTGGCTGAGTATTTGGTCACGCCTGCTGCTGATACCAGCGTTGATGTGCAGACTGCTGATGCTTGTGTGGCTGGTTGCTATGGCATAAATGCTGCTGTGGCCGCTGGTGGGCACCCAGAAAACAGTCACCGCAGCGCTGGTACTTGTGGTGATAAGGTGCCTGTGGTGGGTCGGGTGTGGGTGACTGATCCTGTTAGTGGGGTGATGGTGGGTCAGCTTAATCTGCATCAAACCACGGGTGGTGTTGTTGCTGGTGACACTGCTGACGCTGGTGGTGGTGTGTGTGGGTGGTCGCAGCACCAGGTGGATGCGGTGTTTTATGCGTTGGTGGCGGATTTGGCTGGTGCGCCGCAGGAACTTATTGACCTGGATGATGGTTCGGTGGCGGGGTGGGTGACCCAGTCGTTGTATGGTAGGCGCTGTTGGCGTGGTGTGGATTCGCCGTTGTTGTTTATTGGTCAGTATGGGGATCAAGAGTCGGGGTGGGTGTATAACCGGTTTCGGTTTTATGATCCGTGGTCTGGGGTGTATGGTTCCCAGGATCCATTGGGGGTGGCGCCGAATCCAGCGACACCGCAGGGGTATGTGGGTAATCCGGTGTTGTGGGTGGACCCTGACGCACTCAAAGCATGCCCCAACTACCCGAGTCTCATTTCGAAGATGATTAGTGAGGTTCATTCCATCAGAAACTCTGATGAAAGTCTACGAGGCGTTTTTAACGTCGCTGGTATGATGGATAAGGAAGGAAATCTGTACTTCGCTTCAGGCGCTGCGCATAACTTGAATCCTGCGGATTATCCTGGGCTGAATATCGTTACCTTAGGTAGTCCAGCGGAGTGGAAGGGCCTCGATTGGCATGAGCGGTTGTATCTTCATGCTGAGCAAAGCTGCTGGACTATGCGAAGGCAAACGGTATTGATGTAGCAGCGATCTATACGTATCTTGATGCCTGCCCAAATGGATGGAAGAGGAAAAAAATTGTTGACGTAGTGAAAGGGGTATATAACGGTTTTGAAACATGTGAACGTTCTATGCGCAACAGCGGACTGAGGTCCTTTTTTGATAAAAGGCTATATATATCAGAAGATGCGTTAGAACTTCTGAAAGAAGATAAAAATTTAAAAAATTATTCAACTAATGAAGGTTAATCGATAGAGAATCTGTTCAACATTATGGAAAATCCAAATTTTTCAACAGATTATTGGCATTACGAACTATGTTCGCCACCAGAATCTATTTATGCTCCTTTTGACTATGTGCTTCAATACATAGAAGGACACCCCGGTTCCAGGTGTTTTGTTTTTGCCGATCACTGCACTAAAGATGATATAGACACATGGCTAAACAATGATAGTGTTAAGGTTTATTGGTGGGAAGATATGACCAAAACCACACGCGACGAACCCTGAAGATTTTGAAGGTTTGTCTGATTTCATTGAAGCTCTTAATGATTTGCTGGAGCCTGATTTTGGTGCGATAATTGAAATATATCTACCTGTTACAGTTGATGAATTTCTTTCGATCTACTATCCTGCAAATGATCATCCTGCTGGAGAGGTGGTAATAACTAACAGTGATGATTTAAATAGTCAAATAATTCAACAATTTCAAGCGACCTTTGGTAATGATATCGAGGGAGAGGATGTTCGATCATTTTTAAAAAGTTTATATGGCGGGTGGGTGATGTTTGGTTATGAGCAAGGTGCTGGCGACCGTGAAATGTGTTTAGAACCCGGGTTTAGGGTTGAATGCGTTACGATACCATCGTATAGCGATGTGGATATCTCCTCTATTAATTGGGGAATATTGAAAAGTTCGAATCATACGATTTTTTAGGAATTAGGGGTTTTCTTGACCGAAATCACTAAGAGTCATAATGTAGTGACAATAACACCACTGCACTCTGAGCGATCTTGATGACCGCGACCGACATAAGTTTACCTGTTTAAGTGCATTGTAGTGCTTTAAGGCCACCTCCCCCTCAAGGGATGAGGGTTATTCAGGGGTGTGAAAGAATAACAATTTCCGCGCCACATTAATAACCATCACGATTTTCTCTTTCGGCGCCCTGCAATCGGTATGTAAGATACGCCATGTCTTCATATTCGCGATTACTCGTTCAACCATATACCGAATTTGGCCGATGCCGTCGGTTATACCGTACCTGCCTGTCCTCCAACCGCCTCTGACAACACCGTTTTTACATATTAAGCACTGCATCCGACAGCACACCTGAACATGCTTTGAGTACGTTGGGATCAACCCACAATATCGGATGACCCAACATACCCATAAGGGCCAACCTACTGACACCTTCATAATTTTGTCATTACAACTACTCAGTACAATTACCCCGCCGCCAACTCCCTAAACACTGGAACAAGCCCCGCGAGCGCTTTGCCGCGGTGTGAGAGCGCGTCTTTTTCCTCGGGCGCTAGTTCGGCGGAGCTGCGCCCGCCCGCCGCCTCGTCCAGGGGAGCGAAGATCGGGTCGTACCCAAAACCACCTTCCCCAACAACACTTCTCAGCAAAAGTCCGGGCCACACACCTTCGGAGACATACTCCGCACCGTCCGGGGTGACCAGCGCGCACACGGACACAAAAGCAGCTGCCCGGCGGTCGTTGGGCACATCTGCCATTTGTGCGAGCAGCAGCGCGTTGTTCGCGGCGTCGTCACCATGCTGGCCTGACCAGCGCGCGGAAAGTACTCCAGGCATGCCGCCGAGTTCATCAACGGTCAGCCCGGAATCGTCTGCCAGCGTGACAAGCCCGGTCGCAGCTGCCCCGGCGCGTGCTTTGATCAGGGCGTTGTCGGTGAAGGTGCGGCCGTTTTCTACGGGTTCTTCGTAGGGCGCAACGTCAGCCGTGGAAACGAGTTCCACCCCGTCGATCCCTGCAGCGTCCAACACGCGCGCGAGTTCCCGGAGTTTTTTGGGGTTGCGGGAGGCTACGTGGATTTTCATGCGCCACCACCCGCAACACCACCTGAGCCACCAAGCTCCCCCTTCAACGCCGCTTTCTGCGCAGCAATGATTTCGCGGCAGCCTTTTTCCGCGGCGTCGAGAAGCTGGTTCAGTTGTTCGCGGGTGAAGGTGGAGTGTTCGCCGGTGCCTTGGATTTCCACGAATTCCCCGGATTCGGTCATGATGACGTTCATGTCCACATCGGCGCGGGAGTCTTCTTCGTAGGGCAGGTCAAGGCAGACGTGGCCGTCGATGAGCCCAACGGAGACGGCTGCAACGGGCGGGAGCAGGGGGTTTCCGGTGACCACCCCGCGTCGTTTCAGTTCGGCGATGGCGTCGGCGAGGGCGACGTACGCGCCAGTGATGGAGGCGGTGCGGGTGCCGCCGTCGGCTTGCAGGACATCGCAGTCGATGGCGATGGTGTTTTCCCCGAGTTCCCGCAGGTCAATAGCCGCCCGGAGGGACCTGCCAACCAATCGCGAGATTTCGTGGGTGCGGCCTTTGACTTTGCCTTTCATGGATTCGCGGGGCATGCGTTCGTGGGTGGCGGCGGGCAGCATGGAGTATTCGGCGGTGAGCCAGCCCTCCCCGGAGCCGTATTTGAAGCGCGGGATGCGTTCTTCCACGCTGGCGGTGCACATGACGCGGGTGTTGCCGAATTCCACAAGCACGCTGCCTGCGGGGTTGTTGGTGAATCCTCGGGTGATGCGGATGGGTCGCATCTCGTCTTGGGCGCGGCCGTCGGCTCGTTTGAATGAAGTCATGCGTTTTAGCCTACTATCAGTGGCGTGTTGACTGTTTCGCACCTTACCTGCATGGTTCCCGTGTGGAGGGACGTTAGTTTCACTGTTTCCCCTGGTTCCCGCCTGCTTATCGACGGCCCCTCCGGTTCCGGTAAGTCCCTTCTCCTCCGCGCCGTCGCGGGTTTGGATCCCAGCGATGGTGAGTGTCGGCTCCACGGCAAAACCCCTGCCGAGTGGGGTGTGCCCCGGTATCGTTCCCGCGTGATGTATGTACCGCAGCGTCCGAGTTTCGCGCCGGGGACGGTTGCGGATGCCATGGCACAGCCGTTTGGGTTTGGGGTGCATCAGCACCGAGCGTGGGATGAAGGCAGGGCGGCGGAATTGTTGGAGGCGTTGGGGAGGGACGCGGCGTTGTTGCGTCAGGACGTCGATACGCTATCGGGTGGTCAGCAGCAGTCGGTGGCGCTGGCGCGGGCGTTGCAGCTGGATCCGCAGGTGTTGTTGTTGGATGAAGTGACGGCGGCTCTGGACCAGCAGTTGGCGAGACTCACGGAAGATTATGTGGTGGCGTGGTCCACATCGGGTGAGCGAGCGTTGCTGTGGGTCGGACATGATGATGAAGCGAAGAAGCGCATCGCCACGGATCAGTATTCGTTGGGAGGCGGCAGTGGCTCAACAAATTAGTACCCTGCATCTCGCTATGGCGGCGGGGTTGATGCTGCTCACCCTGGGGTTATCATGGCGGCTTCGCCTGGGTCTGGGTCGAGACATCCTCATCTCTGGCTTGCGCATGACGGCGCAGCTGCTGCTGGTCGGCTTGATCCTGAGATGGGTGTTTTCCCTGCACAATCCGGTGGTGGTGCTGGCGATTGGGGTGCTGATGGCGTTCCTCGCCTCGCAGGCCGCCAGCAAGCGCCCCGAATACCCCTACCCGCGCCTGCTTCTCGACTGTTTCCTTGCCATCATGTGCAGTTCTTTCCTCCTCACCGCCCTGGCGCTGCACATTATTGTGGACGTGCGCCCGTGGTATGACCCGCAGTACTTCATTCCCATGTTGGGCATGGTTCTGGGTAACGGCCTGACCGGCGTCTCCCTGGCTGTGGACCGCTATACGTCGGAACTTCACCACAGTCGCGAACGTATAGACGCGCTCCTTGCCATGGGTGCCACGCGTTGGAGGCCAGCCACAGCGCCTTCACCAGCGCATTGCGCACCGCGCTGATCCCCACGCTCAACAGCATGGCGGTGATGGGCGTGGTCAGCCTCCCCGGCATGATGACCGGCCAGATCCTCGGCGGCTCCTCCCCCGATACGGCCGTGCGCTACCAGATAGTCATTATGTTTGTCATCGCTGCCGCCACCACCGCTGCTTGCTTCGCCGTGCTCTACCTCGCCTACCTCAAGCTTTTCGACGCCCACCACCGGCTGCGGGTTTCCGCGCGGGGGTAATTCCTCAGCGCTCTGCCAACCTAAACCTCAAACTCCATTCCGCTCGTCCCCACAATCACCTCGCCGGAAAACTCGGAGCGGGCGGCCTTTAAAGCCCCCAAGGGATCGCCCCACGGCGGAATGTGGACCAAAACCAATCTGCCCACGCCTGCTTCGCGGGCGATGCGCCCAGCCTCGGCACCGGAGAGGTGCATGTCGGGTGTTTTTCCTTCGCTGGTTGCACCCCAGGTGGCTTCGCAGATGAAGATGTCGGCACCGCGGGCGCAGTCGATGAGGTTGTCGGTCCAGCCTGAGTCGCCGGAATAAGCAATCACACCGCCGTTGGCCCCGGATTCTTCGACGCGGAGCGCGTAGGATTCGATGGGATGGACGGTGGCATAGGGGGTGATGGTGAGTCGGTCGACCATTTCGCTCACACCATCAGTCCAGGCATTGAATGCGAAGGTGTCGGACATGTCGTCGATGCCGTCGGGCGTGTCGGCGGAGAGTCGACCCAAGCGCACTGGGGTGTCACGCGGCCCGAGGCACATGTGCCGGCGGTCGGTGGTGGCTGAGGGGCTGAATCGCCGCCAGACCATGAGTGAGGGGAAGTCGAGGCAGTGGTCAGGGTGAAGGTGGCTGAAGGCAACGTGGGCATCCTCCGGCTGGTGCACTGTCTGCATTTTTGCCAGTACGCCGGGTCCGATGTCCATGAGGAGCGCGGGCATGCGGTCCACCGTGAGGAGGTAGCCTGAGGCGGGTCCGTCGGGACCGCCAAGGCTTCCGGTGCATCCGAGGATCGTCAACTTCATAAGGGCTACTGTGCCATGCCGCATATGGTTTGGGGAACTTTTTGCCCTTCTCAGACGGCTTCTTGCAAGGAATATTACACAGTTCCCAATTGGCTGACTTGTGTCACATGAGGGCCGAGGAATCGGTCGGCTAGCTGGGCAAACAAAGCTGGATCCCCAGTAGACTCGAAGCTCCGCACCACTGGTTCGGCCCCGTCACCGTCACGCTCCGCCAGCATGTCATTCTCACTAAGAATGCGCACAACGTCTTTGGCGGTTTCTTCGGCGCTGGAGACGAGTGTCACGTGCTCACCCATGGCGAGCTGGATAACGCCGGAGAGCAGCGGGTAGTGGGTGCAACCGAGTACCAGCGTGTCCACACCTGCGGCTTGCAGGGGCTCCACATAGGCTTGGGCGATTCCTAGGATTTGCCGCCCGGAGGTGATGCCGCGTTCCACAAAGTCCACAAATCGTGGGCAGGCTTGCGCGTAGGCGGTGACGTGGGGGGACGCTGCGAAGAGGTCTTGGTAGGCACCGGAGTTGACGGTTCCTTGGGTTCCTATCACGCCGATTTTCCCGTTACGGGTGGTGGCCACGGCGCGCCGGACGGCGGGAAGGATGACTTCAACCACGGGGATGTCGTAACGCTCGCGGGCATCTCGGAGGAAGGCTGCGGAGGCGGTGTTGCAGGCGATGACGAGCATTTTGCAGCCGCGGGCGACAAGTTCATCGGCGATGCGGGTGGCGTGTTCGCGCACGCGGCTGATGGGTTGGGGGCCGTAGGGGCCGTTGGCGGTGTCGCCGATGTAGATGATGGATTCGTCAGGCAGCTGGTCGACAATGGCCCGGGCGACGGTGAGTCCGCCGACGCCGGAGTCAGAAAGATGCCGATGGGTGCGTTTCGTTCCGCCATGCTCACCAATGCTACTCACCTGCGCTACCTAGTGAGGAATACCTGCGCGTTGTTGCCTCCCGTGCGGGAGACGATTTTCCCACCATTGGTGCAGGTCATGCGATAGTTTTTACCGGTGACGGGGCTGTGAACGTCCAGTTCGACAGTGCTTTCGCCCTGCCCGCGGGCGATGGGTCCGTATTTTTTCCAGCACGTTCCGCCCAAATTCGGCGCTGGTGGGGCCGTTGACGTACGCCTTGGTGTAGTCGGCACCTGCCGGCGCTCGCACGCCGTCGACAAGCAGGGGCGGTGTTGGGCACGGAGCTGGGGGCGCGTGTCGACGTCTCCAGTGGCGCGGGTTCGTGCCGATTGTCCGGTCCCATTGGTTCCCGGTTGCGGCGGAGTGCTGGGGGCAGGGCGGGTGGATAGGACCGCTGTGGAAGCGGCGATTCCTGGGCTAGTGCTGTGCGACGCTGAGATGCGGAGGGCGATGGTGACCACGCTGATGAGGACGATGACGACGAGTGCTCCTGCGGCCAGCCCCAGCAAGCCTGAGTCTTGAGTGCACAGCCATCTCCTCCCGCTCGGCGACTCAGGAAAAAAACTCGGAAAAATGATTATACCTATTGCCAGCGAGAGGTAACTAACACTGCCCTACCTCCCGGTAAGCCCCTGAGCACGGCGCTGCTGCGTCTGCGGTGGGTCATCAGAGGTAATAACCAACCCGGCGAGCACTCCCCCAATTCCGCCGAATAGGTGGCCCTGCCAGCTCACGCCAGTGTCCGTGGGCAGAACGCCCCAAATCAAACCTGAGTAGGAAAACGCCAGGAACAGCCCCATAACAATCTGCCACACGCTGCGGTTAGCAAAACCCCGGATAACCAGGTAGCCCAACCAGCCGTAGATCAGCCCAGAGGCACCAATGTGGTTGGTGCCCACACCGCCGAACAGCCACGTGCCTGCGCCGCCTACAACCAGCGAGAACAGCGTCACCTCCCAAAACGTCCGCTTTCCGGACAACCCGATCAGGAACACGAAAATCGCGCCGGGCACGGTGTTGGACATGATGTGTTGCAGGTTCAGGTGCAACAGCGGCGCGGTGACCACGTGCCACACTGAGGACAGGTCCAGGGGGTGGATGCCGTAGTAGCTGAGGCTGTTGCCCAGGCCGGTGTTGATAAAGAACACGAGCCAGATGGACACGACGTAACCGATGGCCAAGGTCACACCAGTAAAAAGCCTGGTGTGGCCGTTCTCCTGGACTTGCCGCCATCGTTGCGTTGGTTGCGCGCCAGGGGTGCCTGGAACACCCGGGTTGCCGCCGAGACCGCCGAATCCACTGGCACTGTTCACGCCAGCGCCACCGAAGGGACTGTAACCATCCCCAGGCTGGCTCGCGTAGGGCTGTTGGTATTGGTAGTTCACCCGGAATACTTCTCCTGTGTTGGTGCTTCCAATAAGGACTCCTGGTTATAAAGCGAGCCATTGTACGAGCATTTCCTGATCCTCGCGCGCCGCTACCCCACCATCGATGCCGCTGTGGATCTCTCCCGAGGCGATATACAGGCGAATATCGTTGATGGCGGCGAGCCAGGCGTGCACTTGCGTTTCATCCAATACCACCTGCACGTTGCCGTCCGGCCCGAAGCGCTTCGGTGATTACTGCAGGGTTTTCTAGCTTGTTGCGGCAAATGTCGTTTTCGTGGATGGAGCGCAGGAGGAGTTGTCGCCCTCGTATTCTTCGTCCCCGGCGCGCTCGAAGTCTGGGAGAAGCCGCGCGAGGAGGGGTCCATGGGGGCCTCTTTGTGGCCGCTGCGAATGCCAGTGAGTTCTTCGAGTTCATCCTTGGGTACGGATTGGCAGCGGTGGATCAGGGCTTCGGCGACGGTGGCGGCAAGTTCCCCCAGGACTTCACGCTCCATGGGCTCGAAGGTGGTGGTGTATTTGGGTGCCCGCATGAGGGCTTTCTTGCGTTTCAGGCTTGCACTGTTGTACCTTACTACATTGACTACCCTGCTTGTTGCATGGTTGCCCCAGAGGCCGGCGGTGTGGAGTTTTTCACATCGCCTTCAACCTGTCTTTTTCGCCGGTGCTGACCACAGCTTTTCCTTCGGTGTGTACTTGCATCATGAGCTCGTGGGCGCGTTTTTTGTCGTAGCCGAGGATGGTGTGGAAGACGTAGGTGACGTAGCTCATCAGGTTGACTGGGTCGTCCCAGACGATACACATCCAGGGGAGGTTTTCGCTCGTGACTACCTCGACCTGTTGTGATTCAACAGGTACAGCTGCGGGTGAACTCACTAGCCCCAACAGTAGTGGTTTGTTGGGTTCTGGGGTACCTGGTTGCCTCCCTCTGAGGGGAAATCTCGCTAGACTTTGTGTTTGTGAACACCGAGAATTCCACGACGCACCCCCGAGGGGCGTTTCGAAAAAAACCACTGATACCACATCTGACGCTTCGCTTATCGACGCCTCGACTGCCGAAAGTCCGCACGTGCCGCACCGGTCAAGTGCGTTGTTGACGGATAAGTACGAGTTGACCATGTTGCAGGCGTCGTTGGCGGATGGGACGGCGCATCGCCCGTGTACGTTTGAGGTTTTTGCCCGCCGGTTTGCCTAACGAGCGTCGATACGGCGTGGTGGCGGGCACGGCGCGTGTTGCGCGCGGTGCAGGGACTTCGTGTTTACGGAAGAACAACTGGCCAACTTGTCGTTCCTGGATGACACGACGCTGGATTACCTGCGGAATTACCATTTTTCGGGCCATATTGATGGTTACCGCGAGGGGGATTTGTATTTTCCGCATTCGCCGATCCTGACGGTGCGCGGCACGTTTGCCGAGTGCGTGATTCTGGAGACGGTGATTTTGTCCATCATGAATTCGGATTCGGCGATAGCCTCGGCGGCTGCCCGTATGGTGACGGCTGCCGATGGCCGCACGTTGATTGAGATGGGGTCGCGTCGCACGCATGAGTATGCGGCGGTGTCGGCGTCGCGGGCGGCGTACCTGGCTGGTTTTGACGCGACGTCGAACCTGGAGGCGGCGCACCGCTACGGCATTCCTGCGGCGGGGACAGCCGCGCATGCGTGGACGTTGGTGCACGTCAACGAGGACGGCACCCCGAATGAAGAGGCGGCGTTCCGCGCGCAGGTAGAGTCCCTAGGGGTTTCTACGACACTGCTGGTGGATACATATGACATCACCAAGGGCGTGGAGACGGCCATTAAGGTGGCAGGACCCGAGCTTGGGGGCGTGCGCATCGATTCGGGCGATTTGGGCGTGCTGACCAGGCAGGTTCGCAAACAGCTTGATGATTTGGGCGCGCACAACACCAAGATTGTGGTGTCGTCTGATCTGGATGAGTTTGCCATCGCCGGTTTGCGTGGCGACCCGGTCGATGTGTTCGGTGTGGGCACGTCACTGGTCACCGGTTCTGGCGCACCGACTGCGGGCATGGTGTACAAGCTGGTGGAGGTGGAAGGCCGCCCAGTGGCTAAGCGCTCCCGCAACAAGGCCAGCTACGGCGGCGCAAAGCGCGCTGTGCGTACCAGCCGCAACACTGGCACCGCCGTGGAAGAGGTCGTATACCCCTTTGCCAACGATATCCCCACCATCGGCACGTTGACAGCCACCGAATTGACGGTGCCGCTCATGCGCAATGGCTCCGTGCTGGAGGGCCTGCCCAGCTTGCAGGAATCCCGCGAGTATCTGGCCGCGCAGCTGGTCACCCCTGCCCTGGGAAGGACTGGCACTCTCCCGGGACGAGCCTGCACTGGCCACGCGTTTTGTTGGGTTTTAGGCGGTTATCGCAGCGTTGAGCTCATCCCAATCTAGCCGCCCACTCAGTGCACTTCCCACCACCGCCGAGCTCCTGGAAGCCGCCGTCGCAGCCCTCGGCGGCAGCCCCCGCACGGGCCAGCAGCGTATGGCGGGAGGCGGTGACCACGCCCTGGATGTTCAGCGGCACCTGGCCGTGCAGGCCGGAACTGGCACCGGCAAGTCCTTGGCGTACCTGGTCCCCGCTATTCGGCACGCTCAGGCCACCGGCACCACGGTTGTGGTGTCCACCGCCACCATCGCCTTGCAAACCCAGCTGGTGGAACGCGACCTCCCACGGCTTGCCGAGGCCCTGGAACCCCTGCTGGAGCGCGCCCCCACCTTTGCCATTCTCAAAGGCCGGTCCAACTACCTGTGCCTCAACAAACTCGCCCGCGACGAGGACTGACGCCCTCATCGAAGAGAAGACCTCTCTCCTGGGTGGGCAAACGGGTCGCGCGCCCTAGCCGACTGGGCGAATGACACCGACACTGGCGACCGCGATACCCTCAACCCGGGCGTGCCGGATCTCGCGTGGCGGCAGGTCAGCGTCACCTCTCGGGAATGCCTGGGGTCTTCCCGCTGCCGCAGGGTGAGGATTGCTTCGCTGAACAGGCCCGCCGCAAAGCCCAAAAAGGTGGATGTGGTGGTCACCAACCATGCCATGCTTGCCATTGACGCCCTTTCCGAGGTGAGTATCCTCCCGGAGCATGACGTGGTGATCATCGACGAGGCCCACGAACTCGACGGCCGCATCACCGCCGTCGCCACCGCCGACCTGTCCGTCACCGCCCTCACCCTGGCCGCCAAGCGCGCCGGGAAGCTGGGCGGCACCAAGGATCACGACGTGAAGGTGACGGACCTTGCCAAGGAACTCGACGACGCCCTGGGTACCTGCGACGACGGCCGCTGGACAACCCCTCCCGAGCAGGTGCAACCCCCGCTGCGCGCCCTTACCGACGCCCTGACGTCCCTGCGGTTCGCCATTGCCACCGCCCCGGATGGCGAGGCAACCAATGATCCCGAGAAGAACGCGGAACGCACGTCCCTCTCGGCACACCTGCAGGAACTGCACGATTCGATTATTCGCATGTTAGAGGTATTCGCGGAGGATGATCCCGCCAAGCAGCGGGATGTCGTGTGGCTGACCCGTGATGACCGTCGCGGGGACTCCCTCAAGGTGGCGCCACTGTCAGTGGCTGGGCTGCTGCACAGCCAACTGTTTCTGGACAACACAGTGGTGTTGGCCAGCGCGACCCTACCATCGGCGGCAATTTCAACGCCATGGCCGCCAGCTGGGGCTTGCCGAAGGGCAGTTGGGACAGCCTGGATGCGGGCACCCCGTTTGACCCGGCGAAGTCGGGGATTTTGTATTCCACCCGCCACCTTCCCCAGCCGGGGCGGGATGGTCTGTCGGAGGAGTTCTTGGACGAACTGGCCAGCTTAATCACTGCCGCCGGTGGACGCACGCTGGGGTTGTTTTCCTCCCGACGCGCGGCGGTGCAGGCCACGGAGGCGATGCGGGCGCGGTTGCCTTTTGATATTTTCTGCCAGGGTGATGATTCGACTGGGGTGTTGGTGGAAAAGTTTGCCAAGGATGAGAATTCCTGCCTGTTTGGCACGTTGTCGCTGTGGCAGGGCGTGGATGTACCGGGGAGTTCGTGTTCCCTTGTGGTGATCGACCGGATTCCTTTTCCGCGCCCTGATGATCCGTTGCTGCAAGCCCGGAAGGAGGCTGCCGACGCGGAGGGCCGGAATGGTTTCATGGAGGTTGCCGCCACACATGCGGCGGTGTTGATGGCGCAGGGCGCGGGGCGTTTGCTGCGGCATGTGACGGATCGTGGTGTGGTGGCTGTGCTGGATAGTCGTTTTGCCACGAAACGTTATGGTGGGTTTTGCGCAGTTCTGTGCCAGCATTGTGGCAGACAAAGCGATATCGCTGTTGTGACAGCGGCGTTACGTAGACTGGTTGCTAGCTAAATTGATACCGACCGATATTCTAGCCGCAAGGTGAAGCTCACACCCTTTTGGGGGTGCCGAAAATAGTGGCATAAAAACCTTTTTGTACACTAATTTCGGTCATTCCCTGGTGATTTATTTATCCCCACCAAGGTCTGTTTTTGCCCGGTTTTTCTGTTGTACGGTGAGCCAATGAGTGATTTTTCCTGGCCAATACCGTTCACACCACTATCCAACGAGAGAGTTGCGCTCCGCGCCTTGCGTATAGAGGACGCAGATGCTGTTTATGAGGCAGCAATAGATCCGCAAATGCAGCGTTTTACTCCCATCCCTCTTGAATACAGCCGTTCCATGGCGGTGGGAGTTCATTAACAAGCACAGCAGGCCACAATGCAAGCCTGGTCTGGGCGATTGAACTTGCCGACAACCCAGGCCGTTACGCTGGGAATATTATGCTGAAGCTGCAATCGGAAAAGAACCGCAACGTGCTTGCCGATTACAGCACAGCCCCCTGGGCGCGGCGGCGCGGCACCATGACACAAGCGCTGCAACTTGTGCTGGATCACGCATTTAACAACTATATTCACCGGGTTGAACTTCGCGCTACTCTGGATAACACACCATCGCGCACTGTCGCGGGAAAGAAATGGCTTCGTATTTGAAGGCGTGGCCCGCGATAGTGAATATATTCGTGGCGATTTTCACGATGTCGTGGTATACGCCAAGATCGCCAGTGACCACCAGTTAATGCCACCAGAAACACAATTCCCCGCAATTGAAATCTGCATTCACTCAGGGCTCCCCGGTGCCTGTACGGAATTTCCGTTTTTAATTGTTCAGCAATGCCACAATGACGACGGCAAGTGTTGACGCGCCTCCCACAGGCCCGACAACCTTGGGTGTCCATTTTTGCCGCGATGCGCCACCGACACGGCATCCACCACGCCCTGACAGCGAGCACCGCGAAGACCACAACGCTCCACCGACGAGTACCCAACAGCCGATGGGACTGCAGCAACCACCGTAACGACGCGGTGGTAGACCACCGAGCCAACAAACCACACATGGTCACCGCGCTCACGAATCAACGTTTTTCACGTGGGAATCGTCCCCACAAAAATACAACGCCACCAACGCCGTGATCGTCCATAGGCGCGCATCTGAGGGCCACCCCACCACGCTGGACGCCAGCGGAGCCATCACCACAACTCGCCAGCACTGTCGCCTCCCCGGACAGCAGCGACCGTGGCCTGCGCCGACACATCTCCCACACAGCAACCCCCACCAGCGGAGCAAGCACCACGCCCAGCACCACAGCCGGGTGCATCGCCACGACGATTATCGACGCCGCCGCAGCACACACCGCCGTAAGTGGCAAGGGGACGTCGAAAAAGCGGCCTTGCGCGGACCCTCGCCTTCACCCACAGCCCTGGCGCGAAGAACGCAAAAATAGCCAGTCATCCATGCAACGGCCGGCGGAAGATGAATCCACGACGGTCCAGCCAGCCCCACACACGCAGCAGCGGAACCGTCACCATTACCCACGCACCATGCTGGTCGGGAACCCAACCAGTGTTTTTGCGCTCCTCGAGGCTTCTTCTGGGTCTTGGGCGCTTCCGTCGTCATTGTCGCTCCTCCATCACATGAAAAACCGGCCAGAGTGAGCGTGTTGCCCGTAGCCGGTTTTCAGTGTACACCAGTAGCGTTAGTCTGCCTAGGTCCCCTGCCGGAATCACACCAACGCGATGGGGCGTCGCACACACATCAGGTACGCCATCACTGATGAGCTGGACGACAGGACAGACCAGCAACAAGCCAAAATAGGTTTAAATAAGCGACAAAATACACGACGGCGACGAGCAGCCACAGGCCAATGGACTTCCAAGATTATCCACGAACGCCTGCCAACCGCGGATAAACGCTTCCGCTCATTGTGTTGCCAGGTTCAACCGCTGCGAACGGGACGTACGCAGGCAGCGACCATGGCGATCAGGCCAGGGATTGTGCACATCATTAACCCCACCTGAACAATCAGGAACACGGATGCAGCGTGAAGAACGGGATGAGCAGGCCGCGCAGCGCTGAAAAACGACCAAACATGATTGCCTCCCCGGCACTGTCGGTAAGCATTACGCATGGAATTCAGCCCGAAAACCAGCACCACCACCGCGCACGCACAGGCTAGAAAGCAAAATCAGCCAAGGAAGAACTTGGTCAAATATCATACCGACTCTGGTGGGGACATCGAAAAGTCTTGCACAGCTAAAGCATGAACACGGGATGATGGGGAATACAAAAGTTATGAGGTATCAATAGCACCACTCCCATGGATGTCGCCCATGGGATCCATTGGTTGACCAAAATGCCTCACCCCGATGCTGATGGCATCAGTGACATTCAGTGTCGACGTTCCCACTATTGCTGATTCCACGGTTGCCAACCAGTACCAGGTTGACCTCACCTTGATCGTTGCCGCCCTGCTGGCCACCGTAACCATAGCCCTGGTTCGGGGTTGCTGGCCGCCTGCTGCGGATTTCCCACCAGGCTGCGGGTAGCCGATCTGGCCATATCCTGTTTGACCACAGCCTGCTTGGTTATAACCTGAGCTGGCCATACCCAGGCTGGCTATATCCGCCCTGGGTACCACCAGTTGGGTCGTACCAAGGCTGTGTGCCGGAGCTTGCAACCAGGGCGCCCGGGCCATATCCACCTGCGTGTGTGTCCTGACTTGTTGTCACACCCCTGCGGCAAGACGATGGGCATCTCGCACATACGGTAAGCGACAGCAAGGACAATCATCTGAAGAGGTGCAGTCACTAAGCGTGCCTACCACCAGCGTGCCACCCAAGAGGTTGATGAGGTAACACACAACTACCCAGCAGGATCGGTGTCCTGTTGTTCTTAAACGCCCTGGAAACCGTCACCAAAAATCTCGCCAATACTGGCGTTAGGGTTCCTGAGCAGCAGCCATCACGTCATCGCATGACGGCCAAGACAATGGCTCGTCCGGGCAATGCAAACAGCGCCACTGGCGAGTAGCAATACCCATCACAATCTGCACGAGGAAGGGTTTGCCGGACCTGAGATCTAAAGAAATCGGTGGTTTTGATCACTTCGCCCTGGGTCATGCGGAGGGCATTGCGGTAGGAGTTCAGTGTAGCAGATCACAGACAACACCATGCCCGGCGATGATGAGCATGAAAGCTATAGAGGTCACGGGCGAGTGGGTTGAAGGCAGGCTCGGTGAGTGGTGCTGTTGTAGCAGCTGTCGTAGCTGGTCATAACTTGAGTATGAAGAGCTGTTGTGGATTCCTCCATTGAGATGATCCACCCCCACAAAGCGCCAGAGTACATGATGACAAAAGGGCAGCAACGATCACCGAGGACGCTTTTACGGCGCACTGCCCTAGTGATGAGTGATTCCATGCGATGCTCAGTGCATCCGACATGTTCAGCGTTTCGATGCCCATCTGACCAGACTGCTGCTGGCCATTGGGCTGTTGCCCATGGGGCTGAGGGATAAGGTTGAGGATTATTCACGGTCATATAACCTTGGGTACGCTAATTCGCTACGACAAGGTTACGCCCTGTCACGTGGGGTAGCCAGCATCAATGCGATGTTTATCGGAGATCGTCACCCAGGTTACGCGATGCCCAATGCGAAGGCTGCAAAGCCGATCGTGCCAAGGGCGCGCAGCAGGGAATTGTGCCGGTGTTGTTGTTTTGAGCGCCGCGAACGCCCTCAGAAAACGCCTGCACGGTGGAGTTATTGATGACGGCCGCTGAGGAACATGCATCAGCGCAAACGATGGCGATGATACGGGATGACGAGATAGCAACAACCTACCTATATAGGTAATGATTCCCACAGAGAATACTCACAATAAGCAGGAGTCGCTGAGACCCTAAAGAGAACTTAGAAGAGGTCCACGCAATGGTCTCGCCTTGGGTTACGCGGAAGGCATTTCGATGCTGCTAGTAATCAGTGAACAACGGCAACAACCCGCATAAGGATGTGAAGATCGCCATTGCCACAAGGCCCACCGCTGGGTTCCGTCGTTTGCGTCGTGCTGAATGTCGTGAGTGCTCGGTCTTTGTCGTAGCCGTTGCCAAAAGCAATCGCCATCATCACGGCGAAAAGCACAAAGATGGACGCCATCATGGCAGTCACAGACAGCTTCCCACGGAACCCACTGGCGTGAGAAGTGCCGCCATGCAACACTTATCGCATCTGGAGCATTTAGCGTTGGAAAACTTTGAGGATTCGCAAATGTTAACTTATAACACCATGACACTTTTTACTAAAAATCAGCGGTTCCCACAGCGCCGACTCCCTATTTAGGCAGTTTCAAAGCTAAAACGGCGGGTCCAAAAACCACTGTTTCTTATATGAGCGCATCGCAATTAATTTGCTGCACAATAGCTATATTTATGGAGTGGGAACGCAACCACTGTCAACGACCCCGGATCAACCTCTGTATACCCGGCATCACGGACTGGCACGGCATCGGCACGCGCACGCTGCTTGTCAAACTCCTCCGCAGAAATCTCCCGAACCTGCAGATCAAACCCGTGCTCAGCCCCACTGCAACGCACCCGCTCAGGCAGCGGCATCGCCGCAGCCAACGTGCTATCGCACCATGCGCCTGCGCCGCCGCCTTCCCCAGCGTCATACCGGTGCGCTGCACAAAGCACCGTCGGCGTCCATGCCGCAGCGGTCCCGGGGCGTCGTCAGGCGGGTCCGATGCGCGATCTGCAATCGGACGCAACGGATGCGTATCGACGACCGCCGTGAGCACGCACGCACGGGCCTTCGCCGTCCCACTTTCCACCGTCACCGGCATCATGCACGCTATCCCGGAGGCGGTATTTACGACAGGCGCGGCGGGCGATTTTGCGGATCCGCGCACCATGCCAACTGCAACGCGCCTCAGCGTGAGGCGGTGTCGCCGCCCGCACGGTCGTCTAAACAGCACGCCGCGTGGCCTTGGCCGCAGCCTCCTAGCGGGTCCGTTTTCACTGGTGGATTCTGCGGGAATATTCAGGATGATCGGCATGGACTGCACGGTCGACGGATCATCGGGTTTTCGTCACGATCGTCTGCCGTGCACGGCGTTGCAGGCGTTCGTGGGCTTTTCAGCAGCAACGTGGGATCCATCACTGCTCCGGCGGGACGCGACGGAGCGGCTATCGTCCAGGTCCGCCTCGTCAATCTCATCGCGGAAATACCCGGGATGTGTAGCACTTCGTCCAAGAAAGGATTGGTTCACCGGGGCGTCCGCAGCCTCCTGAAGCGCCGGCAGCGTTAAACGCGATACCCAACGCAGCCGCAGAAAGCATGTCAATATCATTGGCGCCATCGCGCCCCACGGCCACGGTCTGATGCAATGCTGGCCGGAATCCTCATGCAAGCTCCGTCAAGAACTCCGCCTTCGCCGCGCGGTCCACCACCTTGCCGATCACCCGGCGGTGGGTTTCCCGTCCTGACAATTTCCAGCGATGTTGGCGCGAGGTGTAATCAGCATTCCAGTTCTACTGGGACAATCCCTCTGGGACCTGGATAAAACCCCCAGATACACTGCCGTCTTATACTTGCGCTTCCAACGTACGGATGGTGAGTGCGTGCGCGCCGAGGGTCGGCTGAGATGGCATTAGCAACCTGCGATTCAATCACGGACACGTCCAAGCGTTTCAGTGTGGCCACACGCTCCCGCAACGACTGCTCAAAATCGTTCGCCACGCACGGCACGTTCGGTCACCGCAGCCACCTCGGCTTCTTTGCCCGCGTGGAGGCGAGCATTTCAATCCCCTTCACCGGTGATCAGCGTGGAATCTTGCAGTCCAAAGCAGATCAGGCGCTTTGAGCGGCGCACCGGCCCCGCGCGCTCAATCGCAATATCACACCAATCTCGCGGGTGGGTTCCGCCAGTGCTTGCGCGGGGCCACCACCACCGCCCGGTTTTGGGGTCAGCGACCGTGACTTTCAATTCAGGCCGGTCACTGGATGGTCGGCAATACCACGGATGGTGTCAATGTTGGCACCGTGGTCGTGATGTTTAGCCGATACGGGAGATAATGTGAGGCGGTGACTGGGGCACCGGAATCAACCACCGCGTGCGTCGATAAGGGGCGTGCAAAGGTGCAGGTCTGCTGAGTTGCGCGGTGACTTTCTGACCGTAATAGCTTTGAGAGTTTCCGGTCAGCCCTTCGGTAAGGGTGTCAGCGCGGTCGGCGTGATGCCCACGAGGGCAGCTAGATTGAGATCGCCCCTAAACGGTGGCTGTTCCACGTCCAAAAGCTGGACGCGGTACGCAGATAACTTACGCGGAAAGAATGCGCCGGAGACGCCTGGGCGAGTCCGCACCCGCCACTGTGATCACCGCTGGGCTAAGGCCCGGGGTGAGAGTTTACCGTAATGTCGTTGCATGGTGTCGGTCGTTTCGGTCACGAGCGTCGTGTCTCACGATCATCACGGCAGATACGACATCACCCCGGTCGGACGAGCCAACCGGGGTGATGTGTGCTGGCGTAACAAAACGAGCAAACCCTTTGTGGGCGAACCTTCTAGTGCCTGCCGACGTGCGCCCTCAGCTCGCATGCGCTCCACCATGTGCCGGATGGTGCAGCAGCTCAGAGAGGCGGGGCGCTCGGAACGGATGCAGCGGCAGCGACACAGGAGATTGTGGCGCGGCGGCGGGCTGAGGATGTTGCGGTCGAGGAGTTGCCGGCGCACGGATCGTCCACAGTGACGCGACCTCGCCGTAGCGCCAAGACGTTTGAAGATATTCCAGATGAACGGGATCACGGGCAGCGCCCAGAATGAAGGCGGCGATGGTGGAAATCTCTGGTTGAAGAGGAGATGAACCCATCGGATTCAAGGTAGTCGGCATAACGACGCGGCATGCCATGTTACCCAGCGGTGCTGGATGAGGAAGGTGCCGTGGAAGCCCAGGAAGGTCATCCAGAAGTGGATCTTGCCCAGGCGCTCGTCCAGCATACGGCCCGTCATCTTCGGGAACCAGAAGTACACGCCACCGTAGGGCGAACACGATGGTGCCAAACGGTGTAGTGGAAGTGAGCAACAATGAAGTAGGTGTCAGAGATGTGGAAGTCCAGCGGCGGGGAGGCCATCATGACGCCGGTCAGGCCACCGAACAGGAAGGACACCATGAGTCAGAGCGAAAATCGCTGGGGGTTTCCCATGTGAGGTGTCCGCGCCCACATCGTGCCAAGCCAGTTGAAGAACTTCACGCGGTAGGAACCGGAAATCAGGAACGTCATGAAAGGGAGAAGAACGGCAGCAGGATGGCGCCGGTGACGAACATGTGGTGCGCCCACACTGCCGCCGGACAGCGTGGCGATGGACGTTATACACACCAGGCGCGTGGCCGCGTCGGCTTACGGGAGACTGCGAGACAATCTCCAGACACAATGCCGAAGACAGCGGCAGATGCCAGGACGTATACCTCAGGGTGTCGAGAGAGCCAGAACAGGTGCTGCCACGGGTCGCACCACCATTGGCGTCGTAGATGTGGCCGCGTTTGCGGTCGTACAGCACTCCCAGAGCGGCGGCGGTGAGCATTGGGAAGAATCAGCAGCGCCAGGATAGAGGTAACAAAGATGTTCCAGGTGAAGATCGGCGGGCGGAACGCGGGTCATGCCCGGTGCGCGGGCACAGAGATGGTCGTGATCATGTTGATGGCGGAGACGATGGTACCGATACCACCGACACCACGCCGAGAATCCACGTGTCAGGCCAACGCCTGGGGGTGGATGGGTCCGAAGGCGGCAGTGCATGGTCAGCCAGAGTCGGCGGCACCACCAGGGTGAAGAAGCCGACAGCATCGAAAATGCCGCCCACTGCGGTGAGCCAGAAGTCGTGCGCGTTCGGTCGGGGAGAGCAGCGTCGGGTGCGCCGGTCTGCAACGGCATGACGTGGATTAGCAAGAGCACACCACGGGAGTGCCGTACAGCGGCAGCATCACGGTTGCCGATGCATGTGGTAAATAGCTGGTTGAACTGCTCGTTGGACGGGTACTGCAAAGCGGGGCTGAACGAACAGTTTCGGCGCGGATGATGCCAGCGCCATGAAGCCGCAAGGAAGAAGAAGCGGAAGGCCTTAATGATGTACGCCAGGCCCAGCATCTTATGGTCCAGTTGTGGTGAGCATTTTCCGGCCAGGCTACCCACTTGCGGCCCTGACCCGGTAGGTGCAGGCCGTGCGTGCGACTTCTCGTGGTCGCCGCTGGGCACTACAGCTGTCGCCAGGTTCCTCCTGACTTTCGCGATAACGCTGCACATGCAGAGACTGTGTGCGCAGAGTTACCCAAGTTTTATGCTGTATTGATGTGGTGGAACCGTACTGCGTTTTTCCATCTCTACGGCGGGAAAGCCACCTTCTACATTGTTGTTTTTCGCGGCGAATGCCCGCCACTAGCCGTTCTTGGGGGTGTTGTGCATGATTGAGCTTCATATTTCCTCCCTATTTGTGACAGGAGAGCACTTTCGGGGCTGGCACTGCAGGGTGAAGAAGATGATCATTCCACACTAATCTCACACACACAGGTTAAACCCAGGTTGACCCTGCGCACCGTCGCTGGCATCCCTCCCTGAAAAGCGCCGAGCGACGGGGCGCAGGGCACCGAGATGTGCAGATGAAGATTCCAGGGTCACCCTAGTTGGCTACGTAAACGTGGCTGCGGTTAAGGTCGTTGCGCTCCGCAATATCCAAGGGCGCAGTAGCCATGTCTGGGGCAGTAATCATCCATCCGCGAGTACGGGCGCTGGGGTGCTCAGGCGGTACCGATTTTCGCTTTTCAGGCCGAGACGGGCTGAATTCCAGAGCGCCCTTATTGCGGTCCACCTGGCATCACTTTCCCAGAGCACAATATCCATACGCCGCATGTCGTCACGCCGTGGCACCGAGAAAGTGCTGCAGTAAGGGCAGAAACAATCCACATGGCTTTAACAGCCCTTGGCGCGCGCCCGGTGTTCAACGCTTCGAGACCTTGAAATGACAACCAGCCGTTCAACACCATGTTGCCCCATTGCCGCAAGAAGATTCTTAGTGCCAGCGGAGTACAGCTGCGTGGGGTGTTAGCTGTTGCAACACCAACGGTGCTCACAACGCATCCACCCCTTCAAGCCAGGAGTTAACGCATCGACATCAAGAATGTCTCACTGCGGCCTTTGTTAGTCGCTCGTGGCTTATCTCGAGTTTTCTGAGGTTCTGGCCACAACAATCGCATCCTGACCACGTGATGGCGCTTGCTCAACAACCGAACGCCCGACGAGTCCCCGTAGCGCCAGGTACAAGAATCTTCATCCTGTTTCTCTACCCGAAGTCCCAGTCGTCGTCTTCGGTGGCTTCGGCTTTGCCGATCACATAGGAGGAGCCGGAACCGGAGAAAAGTCATGGTTTTTCATCAGAGCTGGGTGACAGCGCGGAGAGGATTGCCGGGGGAGACGCGGGTGTCGTCGGCGGGAAAAAGTCCTTCATGGCCAAAGGTTGTTCAGAACCTTGTGGCGTTGTAGCGGAGAGCGTTGACGTCTTCGGTCCACCCCAGCTCGTCGTAGGGGTCTTCGGTGTGGGTTTCGTTTTCGCTGGGGTCGTGAGGGAGCTCAAAGGTTATTCCTTCATTTCCTCGCGCTCGGACTCCGTGAGCTCTGAGCCACGGGTACTTGTAGCCGATGTAGTAGCGTGGACGGCTTCGTCACGGATGATCAGACGGATCACATCGGCGGTGTTGGTGAGCTTCGTGGCTTGACCAGTGCATGGGCAGGTAGAAGCCGGAGTAGAAGAGGAAGGATTCGGCGAGCAGCGTGGAGCGACTTTGCGCTTGAGCGGGGCGTCGCGCCTTCGTAGTAGCTGAGGATAATCTCGGCTTTTTCTGCAGATTCTCGTTTTCTTCGGACCAGCGGAGCGTCGTTGATCTCGGGTGTGGACGCGAGCGTCATAAATATAGAGGAGTAACTTTTCGCGTGACGGATTCCGCCAGAGAGCAATGTTGGTGAGTACGGCTTCTTCATGGGGCGTCAGGGCGTCGGGAATCAGCGACACCGCGCCGACGGTTCCCTGAATGGTATCGAGCATGGTCAGACCCGTGAACACCCGCATGGTTGTTTCTTGTTCGAGGCGTTGAGGTGCAGCGCTTTTGATGTCGTTGGACGGCGGCACTTTTCGAGAGCCAGTTTCCGGTGAGTCGGTCCCAGACCTCAAGGTCTTTTCGTCTGGAATGGTATTCCGGTTGATGGCGCTGATGGGGCTGTTGCGCGATTCAGTGGCTTTCGCGATGCGCAGGGTTGCAGCGGTGAGCTTTTGCCGTCACAGTCTTTGTCTCCTCGTGTGCACCACGTTCAATCCGCCACACTACCACCATTTTTACCGCGCGATATTCAACTCACCTTCGTCCGCTGCCATTTGCTTCCCGCCATTCTCCCCGATGCTTATCGCGCCCCACCTTCGCACTGCTATGTCCATAACCTAAACCTGTTACAAGCGGTTTATTTAGACGCTCATCGCATTAATCACGCAGAGCGCGTTCTGCGGATGAGCAGCACCTTCGTGTCAAGTAACGCCAATGCCAAACCATACCGAAAATACGACCAAAATGCCCTCCTACCAGCGAGTTAAGAGCGAAGCATAGGTCGGAATTGATGGCATTGATAGACTCATGGCTATGAAACTTCAGTGACACACTCGCAGAGAAGCGTTCAACAAGCAAAGATAACCGCGAGAACTCGAAGCCTCTGAGTCTCCCTCCAACTCTCCCGCACCATCCTCGGCGACCTCGGCCTGGTGGGCATGCGCGACTGGATGAAAACCCGGTCCGAAAGAGGAACTGACCCACACGCACAGCAGTTCGCCGATCACATGCTGGACCGCGATGCCGCTCCCAGATTGGCACCATCAGCTCGCACTGAAAGGTCACCAACGCCATCAGAGCTTTCTCGAGGCCTCCCTGGCTCACGAGCAGAAGATCTCCGGCATGATCCGCGACCTGGCTGCCCGCCGCCCGGAACGAGGGCGACTTTGATTCGCCCACTTCTGGACACCTTTCGGCTTCAAGAGCTGATCGAGGAAGGAAATCCACCGTCAAGAAATTCTTGACCGCCTGCGTATGGTCGCAAACGATGGCTCCGGCCTGCTGCGCATGGACGCAGAACTCGGCGCGCGAGATTCCGACGACTAATTTGATCCCGCTTTATCTAATCCGATCTAACCCGGCTTATCATCTTAAGCCGGGTTTCTATCTTAGGCACATGATATCGCGTCCACAACGTGCTGGATGGCGGCCGTATTCTCACTACCTCCCCACTCATCCGCCTCTAATATGGTTTCGAGTGCATTCCAGTTGAAGAATCCAACAGAGGCGGGGGCATGAAAATGCCCGATACGCGCTTCCATTACGGCTCGCAGCTCATTGGTGCGCGCGGCGCAGCATAGATGAATGACACCACATCCTGCGCGGCGCAGAATATCGCGATAGCTGCGTTTTGAGCGCAGGCAAGCCACCACAGAGCTGCCCGCTGCGTCATCCACTGCGCACCAAGGATTCAAGCCACGGCACACGGTCCGCATCGGTCAGCGGCACGCATGCAACCATTTTGGTTATGTTGGTTTCGGGTGAAGATCCGCGTCTACAGCTGCTAGATCTGAGATGCGCCCAACCGCGCCGCAACAGCCTTTTCCCGCTGCCCGATACGCATGACCACATAATGCGCTGGTTTCATGCACCACCCGCTACTCGGCACGACACATACCTATTTTTAAATGATATACATCACACTTTTACTAGGTGTGATCTTTTTAGGATACTCCTTCTTAGCTTCAGAAAAGAAGCTGCGGGTCAACGACGTAGGCACCCCACTTTTCCACATAACTTCTGCTGTTCAAGGCTGCGACACTTTCCTTACACAATACTGAGGAATGGGGTAAAGATATGCTAGAAATAGCAGTGGCGCTTCCTACGATACATCTGGATCGCAAGGAACTACAGTGACCTACCTCCGACTTCCCCCACGTCTCGTAACCCCAGTCCTGAAGGAACTCGGCACCGAGATCATCAGCGGAGAAAAATTCCCGCAGGCAGACGTTTCACCTGCAGGTTACCTGTGTACCCGGTTTTGGAATCTCACGCACCGTTGCCCTTGGAAGTAATGCGAGGCCCTTGCAGACAACAACCTTGTTCACGCTTCCCGGCGCGTTGGCATCACGGTGCTGGAGGAAGAAAGGCTGGGCTGTATTCGATAAATCCGTCATCGCGTGGCGTCTGGGGAGACGCCCCCAAGAACGCGATCTTCAGCTCCATTCGCGCAACTACGCATAGCCGTCGAGACCGCTCCGCAGCCCGCGCGGCCTGCCAGCAACGCCAACCCTGGAACGCACGGCTCGTGGAACTCTCCACCCTGATTTGCGACCTCGGCCGCGGTGGCATGGGCAACTCCCCGACTTCCTCAACGCCGACATCGAGATTCCACACCCTCATCTTACGACCTCGTCTCACGCAACGGGATGTTCGCATCCCCTCGCCTCCACCGTGGCAGCGGTATGACCGGCCGCGCGCAATTGGGACTGCTGGCAACCATCCTTCCGACCGACACTCCGACCACCACGAACGCCTCGCAGCCGCCATCGCTTCTGGCGAGGCCTCGCCGCCAAAGACTATGCTCGCATGCTTGTCGGTGAAGCCCGCGAAAGCCTCGCAGTACTCCTCCCGCCTCCTAGAGTCGACCAATGGTGCTGGCTCACCACAAGCGACAGTGTGGTGAGCCAGCACTCTACGACCCCTAGCCGCACCCCAGCCCCCACCTGCAATGTGCAGCTCACGCGGCCTTCTACCTCAGTCCCTCCAGGGCGGTTTGCCGGGAGGCGGATGCCCAGTAGATGGTTTTGATGCCTTTGCGCCAGGCGTAGATTTGAGCGCGGTTGATGTCGCGGTGGTGGCGGTGTCTTTGAAGAACTGGGGTGAGGATGGCCCTGGTCGACGTAGCGGGTGGCTTCACGGCAATGAGTGTCAATGATTTTTCTCGTACTGCCCGATGTCATGGGCATCTTGGTAATAGTCGAGATTGTCGTTGGTCATGTGGGGCGCCGGGTGGTGAGACGCGCGATTTTGCCTTCCTTGCGGATTTCTCTCCGGGAGGCGATGGGGTGGATGGATGAGGGTCGAATTGTTGATGTGAGGAGATCGACCCAGTTGGTGGCACCGCCTGGAGGTAGCGGTTAAACATGCTATGTTTGGCTGCACCTGCTTTCGCTGAGTTCTGCCCATTCTTCTGTGGTGGGCGATGTGGATGCTCTGGACCGCGCATGAATTTCCCTTAACCTTGTCGGTGCGGGGCACGAACTCTAAAGCAGGGTCGTAGCGCGGTCAAAAGGGCCATCCCGTTGGCGCAGTCAGGTCTTGCAGATCCTGCCGAAAACAGCGCCGCGGTTCTGACCGGCGATTGCGCAGGATGCTTTGATGCATTCGTACATGACGGCTGCAAAGTAGGCGTTGGTGAAGTCGGTCCTTCTTCTGATCCGTAGTGGATGTGTTCGCGCCCAGAAGAAGTCCGTGCAGGTTCATTTTGGCCGAGCCCGATGGCGTGCGCGGCGTCGTGCACCGCGCTTTCAGATGGAGGCGCACGGGTCGAGCGAGGTTTGTTCGAGATGCGGCGGTGAGCCCGCGGATGGAGGTTTCGATGGTGCGGGAGAAGTCTGGGGGTCGACGGCTGGCGAGTGTTGGGGGAGCCGAGGTTGCCGGAGATAGTGTTCTGCGACTTTGGCGGAGTGAGGTCCGCGTTGAACTCTGAGGGGTGGAGATTTGCGGGATCTCCGGAGCAGAGATTGCCGAGTGGGTGATGCGGCCTGCCGATGGGGTTGGCTTTGTTCACCGTGTCTTCAAACATGATGTGCAGCCGGATTCAAATTGGATCTCGGCGAGGTTTGGAAAGAAATTGGCGCGGGTGATCTTGGTTTTGCGGATGCGGTCGTATCTTCCACCATCTCGTTGCCAGTGTTCGGTGACGGAGATGTCAGCCCGAAGGGGTTTGCCGTAAGACGCGTTCGACATCGTAGAGAACAGGTACATGTCGTCGTTGCGTTTTGGCCCGGTTCAGAAGGTGATGTCGGGGATGCACGCCCAATGACAGGGTTTTGATGCGGATCGTCCGCATTTCGCGGCGGTGTCCAGGAACTTCGCGGTATGTCCGGGTGGTGGGCGCGGTGGGCAGACGGCGCGCGCCCTGACGCGCGCCGAGTTGGTTGGCGTGGAGAAGGAGTCTTCAAGGAGCTTCATCACGGGATGACGCCGGACGGCTGGTTTTCAATGCGCTTGATGGGCGCGCCGGCTTCGCGGAGGTTGCTGAGCAGCAGAGCCACACCACCGCCACGTTTGCGGAAAGCTGTGGTGCGGAGTTGATGCGGCGCGCCCGATGGACTCCATGTTGTCCTCATTGCGCAGCAGGAAGCGGGAGACGGGTTCGCCGCGCTGGGCCTTGCCGGAGTTGAGGGAAGGTGGGCGTGGCGGGCTGGAAGCGTCCGCTCTGATTTCGTCGACAAGGCTCTCCGGCGTAAGCTTGGTGTCACCCGCCGCCTGAGCGTGAGGGGCGAGCAATGCAGACGCGATCTTCGTGGCGTTCGAGGTAGCGGCGGCCGTCAGGAGAAAGGTTTGCAGGGTGTGCGAGGGTGTAGTGCGCAGGCCCCAAGGAGGTGGGGAACCGGAATTTCTTGGCGTGAGCGCGCGCGAGACGAGGGATTTGTTGATGAAGTCAGAAGGGTACTGGTCAGCCAACACCTCTTGTTCGTAGTGTTGTTGCTCAGCGGGTGACGAATCCTACGCCGAATCGTGGAAAGAACACGGTGTTTTGGTTGACGTGCTGGAGGAAGAATTGGTTGACCGCTCGGCGGTCCTTATCAAATTGGATGTTGCCGGTGTCATCCCACAGGTTTTAACCTTGCATTCCGGTGCGTGGTGGTCCAGTTCTTCACGCTCTGCCATGAAAGATCTCGCTCTCAACGTCTGCAGCCTTTCAATAGAAGTATGTGTGCGCTATCCGCGCGTATCGACGCCCGCTTCTCCCGCAGCGTCGTCGTGTGAGTTACGGTTTAATCCCGGTTTTTCTGCGTGGTACCAGCGGTCCGGCGCGCAGGATGCGCACGTGCTTCGTCGGTTCCGAGAAGTTCAAAACGGTACGTACGGGACTCCCGTTTTGGCGGCTATCCGCGTCGCGCCTGCTTTGCCGTAATCGGTGCCAAAGGTTGGTATTCCCCGAGGACACGACCGCGCGGATGTAGGGCTGCGGTTGTGTTCATTGTTGAGGAAACGAATAACTTGCTGTGGTACCGGACGGGGTTCGTTGCCGGATATAGAGGCCCCTCCCCGTAGGTGGGACAGACCAGCACGTAGGGTTCATCCCGGCGAGGCGGAGGATCGTTCCGATGCAGCGGAATGCGCGCGGAGGAGCAGTCAGCTTGGTCACAAAGCGATGGGTGTTTCCGTTGCCGAAAAATACACCACAAGCATCTTGTATCGTCCATTCGTCTGTGTGGCATGAGAAAAAGCGCGCACGCATGCAGCGGTATGGGCGACTGGAAACGCCTCCGTGACGGGGCGTCGTGAAGCCGCGCGTTAGTTGAGCAACAGCCGCAACGAGGCTGCGGATGCGCTCGGGGCGGAAGCCGGGACCAGTGCTCCGCCGTCGCTTCAACTGACGGGTGCCTGACGGTATCCGAGGGCCCGAGAACGTAGTCGCGCGCTGGCGGGCTTCATCGTCCATGCTGATGTCTGACGAGGTGTAGTCCAAAGCCAAGCACGGTCAGAGGGCCTTTTTGGTTGCGGTGCTGCGTACCTTGCTTGCACCTTGGGCGGGCTTGCTGTAGACGGTGATAGCCATGTTCTTCCCTCATCCTGTTTGCGGTTTGCCTGCTTCTTGCGTGTTGTCCGGTAGCCGCTCCCTGCGACCTGACCGGATCACATGAAGAAACACTATACTGTGCCTACCTAAATTCGACTAGCTCTACATATAGTAGTTACATCGTGAGTATTCCCCAGCAAACCGCGCAATCTGGCCACTATATCTAGCCTGGTTTTTGCGTGCCGTAGCAGTTGCAACGATGATTTGCCCGCTTCACACCCCCTAATATCCCTGCTCACCCACATCCCTTCCCACCACCCCGCCATACGGCCGGAAATGTCGTTTGACACATTTTTGATGACAAGTGCGCAGGTCGCCAAACCCCCTCAACCGTACTTCACCCCAAAAGCAGACTCGCAGTGCTGTGCGCTCCAGAAAGTTCCACACGTGTAATTCAAAAGTCCGCTTTTGTCCAAATCGAATTCAAGCAGCCACTACACACCCGCCCTGAGCAGCGCTTTCTTCACCCTAAAGTACATCAAACCACCCAGAAAACCCCCACAGCCGCAACCGCCGCCCACCATAACGGCGACGGCCAACTCCCAGTGGCTTAGCCTGACAGGCAGCAGACAGCGGAGAACCAGGACGTGATCACGTAGGCCTTGCCACGACGACGCACGATCTGGGCGCCCGGCTTATTCTTCGGACCGGAAGGGACTTACGGACCTTCATCAGGCGCTCTTTCTCTCATGCGTACAGCGCATCACCACACGCCGTGTGGCTGCTTTGTTCCTTAACGCATAGCCAGCTATGACACGAGGACCATGTTATCGTATCGACCCCCGTTTTAACAAACCAGATTGGCGCACTCCATTACCATAATTGTCATGGATAAACAGCACAACACGGACCTCGCACCCCACATCCAGAGCAGCCTCAGCGTCTCCCCCACCATCAATCCGCAGCACGAATAGCCACGCTGTGGGCCTCGCGGACTACCTGCTCCACACACCGGGCTCAAGGGATATGTGCTGGGCATTCCGGCCAAGACTCCCACCCTTGCGGGCCGCCTCGCACAACTCGCCGCAGAAAAGTACGCACAGCAGGTCAACGCGGAGTTCTGGGTAAATGCGCCTCCCCTATGGAACAGGTAGACAGGGCGACGCCCAAACCGCGCTCCGCTTCATCCAGCCCGACCACAGCATCGTCATTAACATCAAACTGTAAAGCCACTGATGCCTGGATAACGCCGTTGCCGCGCTGCGCTCGGGCGTGACGACCTCACCGATTTCCAGCCGCGGAAATGTCAAAAGCCCGCCAGCGCATGATGATCGCGCAGTACGCCGTCGCCGGCGAGTACGGCAACGGTCATTGGCACCGACCACGCGGCGAAACATCACCGGCTTTTTTCACCCAAGTTCGGCGACGGCGGTGCCGACATCCTGCCGCTCGCGGGCCCCTGGCAACGCCAGGCTGCACTCTCGCGAACTCGGCGCACCCGATCCACCTGGGCGAAGTGCCCACCGCCGACGAGGACACGCGGCCGTCGTTACCCGACAGAGAAGCCCTGGGCGTCAGCTACACCGACATCGACACCTGCCTGGAAACCGACCAACCGACGCCGCCCGCACTCGACACCTGTGGCGGGTTGTTGAACCTAAACGCCACCTGCCCATCACGCCCTTCGACGCGTGGTGGCGCTTAACCGCCGCGACCCCATGTAAAGCCGTACCGTCAGCACCACCAACGCGCCACCCACAGCGCTGGCCCAGGTGCTGAGATCAAAACCCCTGGTTGAGGTCCACATTGAAAAAACATCGAGCCGAGGTGGCCGCCGACCATCTGACCCGATAATGCCCAACAGCATGGTGAGAATGATCCCCTGCTGTTACTCCAGGCATCACCATCTTTACGTCACACAGACAGAAAACAAGCAACATCAAGCGGGGATATCACTTGGCCCCACTATAAACACCAGAAGCGACATCAGCGCCGAGTACAGTAACAACAATGAAACATCACCTTACTGACGACACCATGCTCAACGACCTCGGCATTAGCCCTCCACCACATCCGCGCTGCGCACCACGACATTCCGCCGCCAGGTGCGCGCCGGGGACATCCGGCGGTTGGGTAGATTCCTGACCGGCTTACCCTCAACAGCGCTGGATTACTGACGACGCCCAAGCCTACGATGACGCCACCATCACAGGGGCCGCACTGGTCACTGAAACGCCCATTACGAATCCGCCACCATCGGCGAAACCGCACGCGTCAGCGCTGTGCCGCAATCTGCGGTCACGCCTGCATCGGATATGGCGCTCACGTGCACGGCGACATCACCATCGACAGCCGCGCCTGGATCGAGAACGCTGACAGCTCCACCTCACTCCCATGTGTGTCACCCCACTTGGGCGTGCTGGCGTACCAGCTCACCCCCGTTGCAATGGCTCCTACACACCGTCACCCGGCGACTGGATCGAGCTCACTCGATGACTTCGCTGCCGCGTTTGATGGTGCCGAAGTACGCGCTTGTTCACGCGGACCTCGCTCCTTGCCCGCGCACATCAACGGTGCGTGAGCTCTTAGCTTGGCAGACGCAGTGTCATCAGTGCGGAGATACCCACCGCTGCGGCACCAGAAGATGGCGGGGAATCGGCGTCGGTAAAGCAGTCGGGGTGAGCGCTGGCCGTCGTAAACGGGGAAAATGGCGAGTGAGTCGGCGGCGACGCAAACACAACGCCCACCGGATCGTGGGTTCATTGCCCGGGCGGTCGCTTGCTCCTCAGGGGCCGGCAAACCCGGAAGTGCTGCGTTGACAATCGGAGGACGACCAGACCCATGCCCACACCAGCGATAATAATCATGGCTGGGATCATGCTCGCGATAAGACATGTCGGGGGCGAGTGGCGGCGATCCATGTTAGTCCGCGAGAAGAATAAGTCCTACGAAAATAACGGGACGGTTGCCGATACGCCCAGCAAGCCATCCTGAGATGGGTGCAGCAAAAAGTGGGGCAGGCGTCCACGGCATTAATCTTCACCCCAGCCGGAGGTTTGTTGCCCAGCACGACTGGAACTGGGAAGAAGAAATATCGATCCGTACGTTCAGAAGGCAGAAAAGTCACCACGTTGGCCATGCTGAAACTGCCGTTTCTAAACATGCTCAGGGGCAGAACTGCAGGTGCGACATGCGTGCCTCCCCAGGTGAGAAATGCTAGAGGAGAAAAGCAATGCCACCGATGATGCTGACAAGAATCCCCGTGCTGGTCCAGCCTTTGTCGTTACCGCGGGAAATGCCGTGAGTGAGCAAAAACACCAATGACGGCGATGTGACACCGAGCAGGTCAAGTTTCTGCGCCTTGCCATGGCTTTCCGGGATTACCCAGTAAATCAGCGCGGTGACAATGCCTGCCGGGACGATGATCAGAAGGCTGCTTTGATTTCCGCCCTCAACATAGTCCACCGATGAGCGGGCCAGAGCAACGCCCAAACCAGCAATACCTCCCCATATTCCAATGGCTGCTGCGCGAAAGCAGCTCTGGAACCGAGGTGCTGAGCAATGTGAGAAAAGCAGGAAAGGGCACACCCACACCTTGGGTATTCGCGCAGCAGCAGCAGGCATCCAGGAGCTCGGTGCTGGTCCACACAGCAGAGAGGCGACGGTAAACAATGTAAGGTCCCCGGCAGATGCAACGCCTGCCACAACGATCAGCCACCCAGATGACGTCAGGACCAGGGATGCAGAAGGCGGTGTAGGCGTTGACAAACCAGCTGAGCTGCTCGAATGTTGCCTTCGAGTTCCCGGCACCTATGACGGGAAGGGCGTTCTTGACAATGAGGTTTGTCAAAAGCGATGCCATGAACGCAGGCAGCGGTTGGTGAGGATGATGAGCCAGATCGGACGGGTTGGTTGCGTTGATTGTTGCGGCTCTGTGCCTTGGGTTTCCGTATTGAGGGTTTCCACTGTTGTTTCCTCCTTGCGAGATGGAGTTCATGTGCGGTGTGCAGCATGCGATGCGCAAGTTTGGTTATGTAATCAGTTGATTACAGCGAGCAATGTGTTGCCCAGCGAGTCGGCAACCCCAGCCAATCCGCAGGCGGGTGATGATATTGGCAACGTGGCCTGAACGCCGCACGAACCCCGCGAGACCCTGCCAAAGCAGAACGCTGCCAGCCGCGGGCACGCAGCTGTCTTGCCGCCGCCAGCAAAGTCTTTGGCAACCTCGGGTGCACGGGTGCAACGAAGCCGACGCCATAGCCAAAGCGCCGGGTAGGCCAATCCTATGTCGTGCGAACCTTTGGATCGAAAAGAAAACCTGTTGCCGAGGCGTCGGAACGCACTCACCGCATCAAAAGATGCTCACTCCGGTAACACACAGGAAACCAAGGGGACGACCTCAAGGAAACCATGGGACGCGCCTACGTCAGACTTATGGCCGACCAGTCAAATCTGCTGATCGTCATGCATCTATTCACCATGGGACCTTACCCCGCTTCGGCCCCACATCTTTGCCGCCGGTTTCTTGAGATTTATCGCGTGATTTATGATACGTTGAACATGGATACGAACGCCGCAAACGAATTCCTAGCGCAAGGGAATGCTCAGCAACGTACTGCTCGGGATTGGGCTAGTGGAAGTAAGTGATGCCAGCGGACTCAAGCAGAGACGAAATATACAAACTTATGCAAGGGCGTTTTCCAACAAGATACCGACGCCGTCTTTGTCACCTGCGCGCACGCGACGCGAGAGCAGCGAGACCTAAGTCCGGCACCACCACGGCCTTGAACAACGTTGGTGCACAACGTTTGCATGGAGTTTTGCTTATGCGGGCACCAAAATGGGAGGCTTTTTCAGGCTTGAGCATAAGCAGATTTTGCAGGGGGATCCTGATGACACCGTTCAACCTTGACGCGACGAGGTTGCGGCCTATCAAACTACCATCCCAGGCCGCTCATTAGTGCAAGTTTGACGCGGACTGGCAATGAACCTTAACCATCCGCCATCACCAACTACACCGCTTCCCGAATCATCGCGTAGAGGAGAGCGTTTCTGGCAGCGTCGACACCTCGGCAACCACGCTAAAGCCAGCAGCGCTCGTAAGTCGGCTGGCATCGGTGGTTAGCCGAGAAAAACAGGGGCAGGCTGGGCGTCGATAAGCGCGAGGCGGCGCCGCAGCAGGCGATGCCTTGCCCACGCACGTCCGGCGAGTGGCGATGTCGTGGAGGTACCAGTGCGAGCTGTCGGGTTGATGCGGGTCAACGGCTTTCTGATGCTTGGCCCCGCGGGTTCGGCGGGCGGGCGACTATTCAGGCCGCGCGAGAGTTTCCTTCAGCCGTATTCGTCGTCGATATATCAGCGAAAAGGGCATGTCAGGTTTCAAGGTGCTGAGCGCCCCGGTACACGGCGTCTGTGGAGCCATCAGACCACGTCCACTGTCCTCCCCCGCAGGCCGGCTCCCCATTCGCATTCGGCTTTGATCACGTGCCGCCAGCCTGCGGGGCTGGGGGCAATGGCCTTCCACACAGGGTCGTCCCATGAAGGCATCGTAAAAGGGTTCCGACACCGGAATATGCTCATCTGTTGCTGTAACGATATGCACCATTATTTCGCCAGCCGTTCCCAACACCGCGATGCGCGACTTGTCACATACCTATCTACCTAAAAAACCGGTACAGCACCGCTGTTACACCTTTATCGACGCCCCGGAACAGCGCAGGTACGTACGCTGGAAATACGCATACTGAAGAACAGCAGCCATGCCCACCACACTTATAGCCGGGGCAACCGGTTACCTCGGACGCTATATTGTTGCAGAACTCCACCGCCGCGGCACACGGTTCGCGCCATTGTTCGCGACCGCAGCCGCGCGACCACCGTTGAAGAAGTGCCTACGGCGCACCGAGCCTTGATGGTCTTGTCGACGACTGGGCCGCCCAGGAAACGTCACCGACTCGGTGTTCACTCAGGACGTGGCGGCGGGGATGGGATCATGTGGTGTCCGCACCAGAACACGCCAAAAAAGCAGACCCGTGGAACATCGATAACCGCGCCAGCCAGGCATCTCGCCCTCGCGCTGGGGCATGGTGCCAGCTCCTTCACCTACATCAAGCCGCGGGTGCAGGGGACTGCCGCCGAACTCCCACCGCGCCGGCTTGGCGCTGCGCGGGCTTTGGAATCTGCCGGTGTCGCGTCCACACGTTATTCAACGTCCGCCTATTTCTCGGCGCGTGAACTGCTCACTATGGCCAAGCATTAAGTTAGTCCCCTCTTCGCACCGGACATACGCCTCAACCCCATTCATGGTGCCGACCTCGCGGCTTACACCGTGCGGAACAGCTAGAGCAGGAAGCACCGGATCGCTTCGACATCAGCGGGCGAATATTTTACCTGGAAGGGCTGGCCACCCAGCATTTCAGGCGGTGGGTAGAAACCACCGCATTGTGAAAGTACCCGGTTGGACACTGCCACCAGTCTTGGGTTTTGTCGGCTATTCAACTCGCGACGCCGACACCATCCGCTTTGCTGCCCAGGTATACTGCAGCATAGTTGCGCGTTGCACCCACAACGGGCACTCACCTGTGCAGTTTCTTCCGGGAGTGTGGATGAACGAAGACCCCAACCCCACCGGTGAACCCCACCGCATGGGCTTTGAACATCCTGAACCGAACCATCCAGGTATGCTGGTAGGTTAACTAACCTCCTTCAAACCACATTTTCACCCCCATAATTGCAGCGCATCCCCGCGGCACCCCGTTGGGCGAGTACCGTGGAGTTAGCTCTCCCGCTGTTCTGACTCATCCGAGCGGGTGCCATCGTCACCACGCCGATCCTCTTGTTCCGGAGAGCGCGCGGGTGGCTGCCCTGCCTGCATTGGGCGGCGATTCTTCCGTAAAGCACCCGCAATTGGACCGCATGGCTGGCTGTGGATGCCTCCCTGCGGATGCGGTGATGCGGTACGAAGTCCCGACTGACGTGTTGAGGCGTCACTTCGCCGCGTTGCTGCCGAGATGAGGCGGCACGGCGTTCGCGGCGGCGGCGCTGCGACTGCTCGGTCGGGCACTGTCAGAGGGTTGACGGTGGATCATCGCAAACGCATTTCCGCGGCATGGAGATTTCTGGATGGCAGCCTGCGTCATGCGCGTCCAGCCGGGGCTAACCATTGCGCAGGTCAATGGGGCGCTGGCGGCGCGTCTATACAACGGAAGCTGAGGCCGGACGGCGTCGTCAATTCGCTTACTGCATCGGCGGCATGATCGCCAACAATTCCTCCGGGCATGACCTGCGGAACCACGGCGGTACGCCTACCGCACCATCGATTCCGCGACCATCGCTCTCCCCAGCGGAACGGTGGTGGATGCAGCATCGCCGCGGGCGAGGCGACATTCTGCACCACGGGCCCGCGCTGGTGGAGGTGCTGGGCCAGCAGCTGCGCGACACGCTGCGCGCGGCGATGCGGTACTCGCCGCGGACATTGATCGTCCTATGCCATCAAGAGACACGATGGGCTACGGCATCGAATTCCTTCGTGAGTTTCGATGCACCGCCGAGATTCTTGGGCACCCTGTTGATCGGCTCGGGAGGCACCCTGGGGTTCGTCGCCGGAGGCCGTGTTCAACACCGTGCCCGTGCCCAAGCGCGCCGCCACCGGGCTGCTTATGTTTGGTCCTCGACGCCGCCACTGGCGCTGTTAAGCTCGTCCTACTCGGGTGCCGATGTGGTGGAGCTTATCGACGCCGCCTCGTCCACGCCATGGGTCCCGATGCGCTCGTCCAAGTGCCACGAAGGCTTTAACGTGGATCAGCGTGCTTCGCTACTGGTGGAGTACCAAGCTATGGATGATGAGGGGCATCGCCGAGCTCGTCGCCACTGGTGAGAGCCACATTTGAACAACGAGTGGCCTCTCCACTCCCCAGGAAATGACCAGCGGGGCATCCCGGCGCGCGCCCAAATGTGGGTGATGCGCGACGGCCTGTACACAAAGATCATGCGTGCCGTCCAGAAGGCACGATGGCGCTGTTGGAGGACATTGCTGTGCCCATCGCAGCTCGGTGGTGTGTGTAGCTGAGACTGCAGGTGCTGTTTGATAAACACCGCTATGATGGCGGCGGTGATTTTCGGGCACAGCGAACGGCAATATTCACTTCCTGGTCACGGGAGGATTTTGCTGGCGCTGGGTGCCGAACCGTACATTGCCAGTTCACCGAGGACATGGGTGGAGTTGGTGTTGCGCGAGCAGGCGCACGTTGAAAGGCCGAGACGCAGCACTGGACGCATCATGTCCCCGTTTGTGCACCGATCGATACGGTGATGATCTATGTATCAGGCCATGGTGGACGTGAAGAACGCCTGCGATCCAAAGCGGATTCTCAACCTGGCACAATCATCACTGAAGCGATCCTGGCTGCATCTCAAGCACATCAAGCCGCACCGACCGGTTCGTCAGATCATCGATTGTCTGTGGCGGAATGTGGCTTTCACCTGCGAACCAGCGTACACGTCCCAGCACCTGACCGACACCCCGCCAACGCATTGTGGTCCAGCGCGCCATCGCGGCGTAGCTACCAGCGCCTATGACCTGGCGGAGACGCGCTGAAAGAGTAGGAGGGGTACGATGTCGTCCAAACCTGCGCCGTGGATGGTATGGCGCCTGACGGCCTGCCGGTGAAGATCAACACTGGTGATCTGAAGTTCGCGCAAAGCTGAGCGGGAGCCCAGAACGAGACTCTGGACCGCTGGAAGAGTTGCGGCAAACACTGGGACATGGTGCTGCGCGGGCGTCGTTAGGCATGTTCCCGACCCACGCGTTGCCGGTAGCACCGCTGCGTGGGGCCACTGGGGTTGGCGCGGCAAAGCCCTGTAGAGACATCGTACCTACCTGACTGAGTGAACTTCCGGCGGCGGCCGAAGGTGCGCAAACGCAAACAGTACTAACCCGTTGATCATGCGCGATACCCGCAGTGCTGGCTGGGCACCGATGCTTTAGCTTTCGAGCATGCGCGGCACCGGCGTGGGCGGCGCGGTGCGGGAGACTCGCAACCTACGCGGGCCTGCGACTCAGCACGCATACGGCGGGTGTTCCGGGAACTCTGCTGTGGTACCTGGATGTCGAGAGGCCTGGCCAAAAGGGCTGTGAGAGGTGATGGACAAGCTCACCTCCTGGATTGTCATTTGCACACCACGCACGGGCGGATTCCACTGGTGTGCGACAACGTGTCCTGCAGGCATTGTTGTGGCGTTGAAGAACGCCGGGGTTGAACACGTACCGTCATGGTTCGCCACAGGAGATGGGTGGCCACCTATGTCGCGCCGGTGCTTCCGCCGCTGGCCAGAGGCTCGCAAAGCGGCGGTGCACCCGACCTGTTCCTCCGCACCTGGGCGTCGGCGATGCGCTCATGATGCTGGCCGGACTGGTCGCGGACAGCGAACCATCATTCCCGACGGCTGGCGCTGCTGCGCTTTGCCGGTGACCGCGGCCTGCTCCACGAGGAACTCACCGCCACCGCCACCCACGACGAGGCACGCTCCGTCAAGCACCTTGATGCCGACTTGTTCCTGTCCTGCAACCGCACCTGCGAACTCGGCATGACCCGCACCACGGGACACCTATGTGCATGTGTTGGAGGAGCTTGCGGCGCGCGTCGCTGATCGGGCGGGAACGCGCTGACCGCGGCACCGACCTGGCTGAGTGTTCTACCCAGCGAGGTCGGTGAGTACCCATACGACCGACGCGCCGTGAAACCCCACCAAATAAAATCGCGTGGACCAGCAGGGGCGGCAACTGGGTACCAGGGCACCCGCTCAGTGCCATCCGTCAGCCAGCGGATAGGTGTTGTTGTAGGCGATGAACGCATCCTTACCGAACCCGCCAAACAAGAGCATCATGGCCAGATCCACTTCGCGATGTGCATAGTACGCCGCCGGATCAATCAACCAGTTCCGCCCCTCCACATCCACCAGACGATTCCCACCCCACAGATCACCGTGCACCAATGCTGGTGGCTCATCCGGCCCACTACAATCCACCGCTTTGGGCAGAAGCTCGTCAAAAGACGCTGCACCCCCACTCGGAACAGCACCCATCGCCGTGGCCTGCGTGACGACGGCTGGACACGCCTACACATAAAAAGTCCGGCCACGACTGCGTCGGCGTCAGATCGACCTCCACCGAGCCAAAGAAAGCCGAGTCGTCCCCATCAATCCCGCCGATGCGGCTGCGGAACGGTGCAGTTCCGCCAAACTGGTGCACAAGATCAGCTTCCGAGGGTGAACGTGCGGCCGCCTCCTCAATCACTCAACATCAACCCGCGTGACGACGCCCTGACAACCTCCGGCACCCAATGTTTCGGCGCTGTATCCCGCAGGGCTTTTACCACGCGCCTCCCGCTCAAACATCTGCTTTTTGGGTTTCTGATGTGCTTTTAGGAAATATGATGTATCTGGAGTATCAACGCGAAAAAGCCTGGAAATATCACCGCCCGAAAGAGGTGTTACACCGGTGATAGTGAGGGCCGTCAGTTAGTTCCGCTGGGAGTTGTGGTAGTAGCATAAAGCCCAGACTACCTGGTTATTTACTCTTACGCGGCCACCCATACACCGCCACAATGAATAGGAAAAAGTGCGGCGCCGGAGGTCACATAAATAAACGAACCCCAGTTATAGGTGTCATCCACACCCAGCAGATCCCGTACCCAGAAGTAAGCGGCAGCGCCCTATGGCCAGCGTCAACCATCGCAACACCAAACTACGCAGGCTAACGTCAATAACAATCGACCTGTCATTGAAGGTGAAACGTATTTCTTTTGTCCGACACGGTAATATTCCTTATTCGCCCTGGCGGGCAAAAAGAACAGATCGTCTGAGCAGCAATATCACACTGACTATCGTTAGCATTTGTTATATGAATATTTCCCTTCATTTTTATTATTTTGCTAGTAATATCTTTTCAGTATGCCAAAATTTTCTCAACGTATAAGTAGTGCATGTGCCACAATGATCCTGACCGCAGGGGCGCTAGCCATAACAGCGACAGCTCCCGCCGTGGCTGCTCCCGTCGACAATCCCACCATTGACCCGGTGGGATACAACATTGTCAACGGTGTGCAGGACCAAGAGCATCCGATTACCGTCGCCGATATCACCAAAAGATACCGGCAGCAGCAGCACACCCTCATCCCTGGGTACGCACCCCATCCTGGAGCAGGACAACGTTGAAGAAAATCATTGAGGGCGATTCCCGTACCCAAGTCACCACGACCACCGAAGCACCATTCCGTTGGGTGGGCTCATCACCCTACACCACGCAAGCTGGTGGAACTGGTCGATGCACAGGTTCGCTTGTCGCCGCCGATACCGTGGTCACCGCAGGACATTGCCTCCAACAAAACGGCAGCAACATCACCTTCACACCCGGGCCAAAACGGCGCAGACAAGCGCTTTGCACGGCCAAAAGCAAAGCCAAGTCTGGTACGACAAAACTGGCGGTGCCGCTGGCCACGATTGGGGTGTAATCAAACTGGAAACACCCATTGGTTCCGACGTCGGCTGGTTCGGCATGCGCACGCCTGACCCTGGATCCCTCAACGGCAGCTTTGCCACCGTCATCGGATATCCCGGCGACAAACCATTCGGCATCTATGTGGAAGGGTCGCAACAAGATCCTGAAAGCCAACAAACTACAGGCGCATTACTCCGCCGATACCTCCGACGGCGAGTCTGGCGCATCCATAGTTGACGACACCGCCATCATCTACGGCATCCACACCAGCGGCACCAACCAACAAAACTGGGGAACACTACTCACCGGTGAGTTGTTCAACACGATCGTGAACATTTCAAACGGGAGGTGGAGGCTAAGAGATGCCTACCACCTGGTGCGCTGGGCGTCGATAAGCGCTTGTTCAAACGAAATTGAGTACAAATTTTTATTTGTGCTAGGGTGAGGTCACCAGTGATTAAAGAGGTGACATGTGGAAGCAGCAGAAAGTATCGACGCCGCATTGCGTGCGCTGGCTGACCAGAAACCGTCGGGCAATCTTGCGGGTGATTCGTTCAGGGCACAGCCCGTCGGCGCGGTGGCGGAAACGGTTGGACTATCGCAGCAAACGACATCGCACCACCTACGCACCCTTCACAAGGCGGGTCTGGCAACCTCAGCACAGACCGCACGCGTCATTTGTATGCGGTCAACACCAATGGACTTGCTGCGGTGCGCTCCTACCTTGATGAATTCTGGCCTGACAAGCTCGCCACCCTGAAATCTGTCATCGAGCAGCGGGAGGCGAAGAATGCGCTGAGTTCCAGGACTTCATCGACATCGCCGCGCCACCCGAGACCGTATTCGACTACCTGACCACGAACGAAGGCATGACGGCGTGGATGGGGCAATACGCTGACCCTCAACCCGACACCAGGTGGACAGTTTGCCGTTGACATCGCTGGCCACCCCGTGCGAGGCGAATACCTGGTGGTCGAGCCCTCACAGACGTGTGGTGTTCACATGGGGTTTTACAGGCAGCGACCACTTGCCCCGCCGGAGCATCCACGGTCGAATTTCTCTTGACTCCCATCAACGGCGGCACCCGTGTTGAGCTGCGCCACTTCAACCTTCCAGAAACCGAAGTCGCAGGCCACAAGCACGGTTGGACTCATTTCCTACCTCGTTTGAAAACTGCGGGCGCAGGGCACGACGCCGGACCAGATCACTGGGCACCCTCCCCGACTGAAAGGAATCGGTTCCATGACCGCCTACGAGATCGTGAAAAACTACCACCAGGCGTGGACGACAGGTGACATTGAGTTGGCCATGTCCTACATCGCCGATAACATGACATGCCGGGCGCCCGGTGTTGACCTGACTACCAAGCAGGATTATCGGGACTTCATTGCAGGGATTCGCCCCACGTCTCACCGGGATCGGCGAGATCGCGGGAGTTCGCTGACGGCGACAAGGTTGCGTTGTTTTACTACCCAAAGACCGCCGTCACGGATACCGCCCCCGCTGCGGAACTCTTCACGGTGCACAACGGCGTGATCACTGAAAGCGTCTTAATTTTCGACCGGCTCTCCCCATGCGCCGCAGAAAAAGGCTAAACCCATGGCAGCCATGACACCTGAACAGCAGGCACTTATTCAGCGCATTCAGTCGTTGGTGACTGACCAGTCAGATGTGAGAGAGGTTTTCGATGTTCGGCGGGCGCGCGATCATGGTCAACGACAAGATGATCGTCAGCGCAGGAAAAGCCGGCGACCTCCTAGTTCGCGTTGACGCAGACCAGCATGACGCGCTCCTTTCAGAACCCGGTGCTGCTCAAGCCGAAATGGGTGCGGGGCGACGCATGGGGCCAGGTTGGATTACTGTCAGCTCCGAAGCTATCGCTGACGATGAATGCCTGAGTTTCTGGGTCGACGCGGCCATGAGCTACAACAAGGCCGTCACCCGCGCCAACCAGAACTAAAAAACCCGGTCACAGCATCTCTACTGTGACTGGGTTTTTATCTGTGGAGCTAACGGGACTCGAACCCGTGACCCCCACACTGCCAGTGTGGTGCGCTACCAGCTGCGCCATAGCCCCTTGGTGGACTCCTCAAATGTACACGCTGCACTCATGTTGCCACAAATCAGCAGGCACAAGGCATAATGCGTCATGTCGAGGAGTCGCTACAGAACTCAGTGTTAGCTTCCTGTTACTTGAGCAACCCAGGCGTCGCTGACTTGCTGGCTGCTGTCCACAACAGAGACATCTTGACCATCTTTGTTGATCACGCGTGGTGAGGAAACGCCACGGCCGAGCCCTTCCAGCTTGGAGGTGTTGGTGTCCTTCATCTTCAGGAAGGCATCTTTTTCTTTCTCATCCTTGATGGCTTTGGTGACATCTTCGGAGGCACCAAGTGTTTCAGCGGCTTTTGGCGAACTGCTCGTTGTCCCACTTGTTGTACACGTCTTTCTGGTTGTTCATCAGCATGGCGCGGAAGTTCCAGTAGAGGTTTGCATCGCCGCTCTTGGCTACGGCGAGCGCCGCAGTGCCCGCGCGAGTGGAGTGGCCTTTGTCGGCGTCTTGGCCGCGGTCCAGGAAGTTGAGGGTGCGGACGTTCACCACGAGCTTGCCTTGGTCGATCGCGTCTTTCATGGCATCGTCGCTGGCGATGGCCAGTTCAGAGCAGTGGGGGCAGGAGAAGTCTTCGTAGAGGTCTACTGTGGGCGTCTCAGCGGTTGCGGAGGCGCTTTTCAGCGTCACAGCGTCATCGGCAAAGGTTTCAGTGAAGGAGACGTTTTGCTTCTCCCATTGTGCTGCGATGTCGTTAGAACCACCCGCCCACCGCCGTGTGACTTTTGGCCGTTGATCACAATGTAGCCCACCACAACGGCAGCAATGACGATCACGGCGAGCAGCGCCCAGAGGAACCCGTTGCTGCTTTCGTTGGGGACTTGATTTTGGAACTCATGAATTTAATCCTCGTGAAACAACTAGAGAGGAAAGCGCAGGGGCTCTCATAAACTCTTACGAACTTAACTCCGTAAGAGTTTATGCGCCATGCGCCTTAAAATGCACTGTCAGCGATTGTTCGCGGCTACTACATAGCTGCTATGTATAGCTACACGTAGAGGGCCCATTTCTTGAAAGGCCACTTCACTCACCCACGCCGCCCCAGCAGCAAATACCAGGTCGCGGAGTATTTCTGACAAGTATGTCCATGCTGTGACGTTGGCGTTGTAGCCGCCTCCGCCGAAGCATCCGCAGTCGATGGTCAACCCCCGTGCCCACGCGGAGATGATGCCTGCGATGAACACAGCGAAGATGACACCAGATACCGCAGCTGTGGCCCGGAGGAAAATGCCCGCGAGCAGCATGACCCCCAGCGCGATTTCGACGACAGGCAGTGCGGTGCCGATGAGGTCTGAGACGTCTCTGCTGAATAGCTCGTACGCGGCCACGGATTGTTTGGTAGTCACGGGGTCAGCCAGTTTCTGCCAACCGCTAACAAGCCAGACGACGGCGAGTCCGAATCGGGCGATGAACCCGATGGCGGTGGTGACCATCGCCGTCTTGTTATTCTTACCCGACTCAGCGTGCGCGGAATCGGCACCGCCCGCGTCGGCGTTGTTGGGAGTTAACGTCGTAGACACAGCACCCAACTTTAGTGGGTTTGGGCGGAAATGACTACCACGCAGCACTCCGCCCAAACGTCACAGAGACATTACCCACCAAGCACGTCGTCTACGAGCTCTGCGGCCTCAGACTGCACTTTTGCCAGGTGTTCTTCCCCGAGGAAGGACTCAGCGTAGATCTTGTATTTGTCTTCGGTGCCGGACGGCCGCGCAGCAAACCACGCGTTTTCGGTGCAGACTTTGAGTCCACCGATGGGTGCGCCGTTTCCTGGAGCGTGGGTGAGCTTCGCGGTGATCTCTTCCCCGGCCAAGGTGGTTGCCGTCACCTGTTCGGGTGACAAGGCTTTCAACACGGCCTTTTGCTCGCGCGTGGCGTTGGCATCGGTGCGGGCGTAGACGGGCGCACCGTATTGTTCCGCCAGTTCGGCGTAACGCTGCGATGGGGTTTTTCCGGTCACTGCGGTGATTTCAGAGGCCAGCAGGTCAAGGATGATGCCGTCTTTGTCGGTGGACCACACGGTCCCATCGTGCCGGAGGAAGGAGGCACCGGCGGATTCTTCGCCACCGAAAGCCGATGGTGCCGTCGATAAGCCCCTGGCACAAAACCACTTGAAGCCAACAGGAACTTCCTCAAGGCGGCGTCCCAGTGCGCCGACCACGCGGTCGATCATGGAGGAAGAAACCAAGGTTTTACCCACAGCCGTCTCAGGCGACCAGCCGGGACGATTGCCAAACAAATACTCAATGGCCACAGCCAGGTAGTGGTTGGGGTTCATCAGGCCAAAGTCGGGGTGACAATGCCGTGGCGGTCGGCATCAGCGTCGTTACCAGTTGCGATGTCGAACTTAGAGCGGTTGTGCACCAGGGACGCCATGGAGTTGGGCGAGGAGCAGTCCATGCGGATCTTGCCATCGGTGTCTAATGTCATGAAACGCCAGGTTGCGTCCACCTTGGGGTTGACCACGGTGAGGTTGAGTCGGTGGGCGTCGGCAATCGCACCCCAGTAATCTACGGATGCGCCGCCCATAGGGTCGGCACCGATGCTCAGTCCAGAGCTGCGGATTGCCTCAATGTTTCACCACATTGGGCAGGGTCGGCAATGTAGGTGTCCAGGTAGTTGTAGGGGGTACAGCGGGAATCCAGTACGCCGGAAACGGGTACGCGTTTCACCCCGGTCAATCCTGCGCGCAGCAGTTCGTTGGCGCGGTTCGCAATCCAATCGGTGGCATCGGTGTCGGCCGGGCCGCCGTTGGGTGGATTGTATTTAAAGCCGCCGTCGCGGGGCGGATTATGTGAGGGAGTGATAACAATGCCGTCGGCACGTTTTCGGGTCGGTACCGGTGACACCACCAGGGAGTTTGGCGTTGTGGGCAAGGATGGCGTGCGACACTGCCGGGGTTGGGGTGTAGCGCCCGCGGTCGTCGACAAGCACAGGAACATCGTTAGCCAGCAACACCTCAAGCGCAGATACCATCGCGGGTTCGGAAAGCGCATGGGTGTCGCGCCCGATGAAGATGGGGCCGTTGATGCCTTGCTGCGTGCGGTAATCCACAATCGCTTGGGTGGTGGCGTGAATGTGGTTTTCATTGAACGCGGAATCAAGGGAGGAACCGCGGTGCCCGGATGTTCCAAAAGCGACCTGCTGGTCGGGGTTTTCTACATCGGGAATGCGTGTGTAATAGGCGGTGACCACCTCGGCGATGTCGATGAGGTCCCGATCTTCCGCCACAAGACCTGCACGTTCATGTGCCATAATTGTCTCCTTAACAAAACTCGAACTATAAATGACGCTAGTTAACGTCTATCTTGCTCTGATTTTCGCCTGCCCGCACGATACGTGACGCATCTCCCTCCCCAACAGCACGTTTTCCACTACATTCCAAAGAATGGGCATCATTCCACCTAGCATTCGCGACATCCTTACCGTTGGCATCGGTGCCGCACTCGGGGCGGTCACACGCTTCCTGATCACAAGCGCCATACCGGTGGGCGGCCTCTGGTCGCTCTTAGCCATCAACATCGCAGGCTGCTTCCTCATGGGCCTCATCCGCCCAGGGTTGTTCTGGGGCACAGGTTTCCTCGGTGGGTTCACCAGCTTCAGCACCTACATGCTCTTCGCCCATCACCTGTTTATCGACGCCCCTCCCCTCCAGGCCGCAACCTACCTTCTTGTCACCAGTGCTTCCTGCATTGGCGCCTGGATACTTGGCGATTGGATCCATTCTTTGAGACCAGAGGCTGCGGCATGACGACCATCCTTCAGATAGCTTTTGGAGGATTCCTCGGAGGCAGCCTCCGCTACCTCCTCTGTCGGCTCCCCCACGGACTTCTCCTCGCCAACACCATCGCCTGTTTCCTCCTCGGGCTATCCCAGCACAGTCCCTTCCTTGCCGTCGGCATCGCCGGAGCTCTTTCCACGTGGTCAAGCCTTGCCGCACATCTCGGACCGCTCCTTCGCACCTCCCGCGCACGGTTTCGTCCGAAGTATCTGCGCCACCACGCTGTGCGGATATGCCGCGATTCTTATCGGCTTATCCGTATAGTTCAGGTCATGGATCTTAAAGACTTCCAATATTCAGAATCAATACTTATCGACGCCCCCGCACACCACGTCTACGATCTTGTCACCGATGTCACCCGCACCGGCGAATGGAGCCCCATCGTAGAAACCTGCTGGTGGAAAGAACCTTCCGACCACGCCGAAGTTGGGGCGTGGTTCATTGGACGCAACGTCACTCCCGAACGCACATGGGAAACCGAATCCCTTGTCACCGAAGCTCAACGACCCATCGCATTTCAGTGGGCCGTCAACGGTGGCGTTGTCCGCTGGGGATACACCATCGCCCCCACCGATACCGGGTGTGAACTCACCGAAACCTGGGAGTTGACCCAGCAAGGACTCGACTTTTTCCGCGAAAAATACGGCGACGACGCTGAAAACCAACTCGCCGACCGCCGAGCAGCGGCACTAGCAGGTATCCCCGCTACTTTGGTTCGTATCAAAGAAATTGCCGAAACCGCCGCGTAACAGAAAAAAAGGGGTGGGTGGGGTGCCGGTGCGCCCACACAGGCACACACAACACCCCACCCACCATTATCTGGAGTTATCAATGCTGGCAGTAACCTACTCTCCCACACCCTCCCAGGTGCAGTACCATCAGCGCCCACAGACTTAGCAACCGGGTTCGAAAAGGACAACCGGGCGTGACCCTGCGACTATCACCACCAACACACCCAACACAACACCACCCACCAACAGCAGCGGTGTTGCGCCAGACACTGCACAGCAGACCACGAAACCACACACCACCCACCAACGGCAGCACGACCTCCTGTCTTTCATCATTCCTCTCTGTTGTCAACTTCTGCATACTGTTTTACCCACGCATGTTTTCCCACAATCCTGTGGCACACCACCACCATTATCATATGGTGTGTTTGTGTCGGTCATATTAGTATCGGTCATCTCACAACACCTTGCGATGCTTCCAACTCCGACCTATCAACCCCCTCATCTTCAGGGAACCTCAACAGAAACCTCATCTCACAACAGGCTTCCCGCTTAGATGCTTTCAGCGGTTATCCCTCCCGCACATAGCCAACCAGCCATGCCACCGGCGTGACAACTGGCACACTAGAGGTACGTCCATCCCGGTCCTCTCGTACTAGGGACAGCCTTGTTCAAGTTTCCACGCGCGCGGCGGATAGAGACCGAACTGTCTCACGACGTTCTAAACCCAGCTCGCGTGCCGCTTTAATGGGCGAACAGCCCAACCCTTGGGACCTACTCCAGCCCCAGGATGCGACGAGCCGACATCGAGGTGCCAAACCATCCCGTCGATATGAACTCTTGGGGAAGATCAGCCTGTTATCCCCGGGGTACCTTTTATCCGTTGAGCGACACCACACCCACACGTTGATGCCGGATCACTGGTCCCTGCTTTCGCACCTGCTCCACCCGTCAGTGTCACAGTCAAGCTCCCTTACTGCACTTACACTCTACAAACCTGATTACCAACCAAGCCGAGGGAACCTTTGGGCGCCTCCGTTACCATTTAGGAGGCAACCGCCCCAGTTAAACTACCCACCAGGCACTGTCCCAAAAACCCGATCAGGGCCCACAGTTAGATGCACACAACAACCAGAGTGGTATTTCACCAATGACTCCACACCCACTAGCGTGAATGCTTCCACGTCTCCCACCTATCCTACACAAGCTGCAGCACACACCAATACCAAGCTATAGTAAAGGTCCCGGGGTCTTTTCGTCCTGCCGCGCGAAACGAGCATCTTTACTCGTACTGCAATTTCACCGGGCCTATGGTTGAGACAGCAGGGAAGTCGTTACGCCATTCGTGCAGGTCGGAACTTACCCGACAAGGAATTTCGCTACCTTAGGATGGTTATAGTTACCACCGCCGTTTACTGGGGCTTCAATTACCCGCCTCACACACCACCAGGGTGTGCTCACGAGTCCTCTTAACCTTCCAGCACCGGGCAGGCGTCAGTCCGTATACCTCGACTTGCAACGTCTTCGCACGGACCTGTGTTTTTTTAATAAACAGTCGCTTCCCTCACTTCTCTGCGGCCACACACAACGCACACCGCACAAGGGGTGATTGCCGCACATGGCCCCCTTCTCCCGAAGTTACGGGGGCATTTTGCCGAGTTCCTAACCATAGTTCACCCGAACGCCTTAGTATCCTCAACCAGACCACCTGTGTCGGTTTCCGGTACGGGCCGTGCACACACATCGCTAGAGGCTTTTCTCGACAGCACAGGCACATCAAACATCCCCAACAATCTGGGTACGCATCACGCCTCACCCATATATGCAGAACGGATTTACCTATCCTACGGGCCACACGCTTACACCACAATCCACTAAGTGGCCTTGACTACCAATCTGTGTCACCCCATCGCTTGGCTACCAACGATCAAGATCCCACGCACCACACACCAAACCAACACCAAAAGCATTGATCCCGCGGTGGTGGGTGGTTAGTACAACCGAGTCACCACTGGTCGCGCATACACGGGTACGGGACTATCAACCCGTTATCCATCGACTACGCCTGTCGGCCTCGCCTTAGGTCCCGACTCACCCTGGGAAGATTAGCTTCACCCAGGAACCCTTAGTCATCCGGCGAACACGTTTTCCACATGTTTTTCGCTACTCATGCCTGCATTCTCACTCGCACACACTCCACCACCACTTCCGTGACAGCTTCTCAGCGTGCACGACGCTCCCCTACCCAACACACACACTGTGTGTTGCCGCGGTTTCGGCGGTGTACTTTAAAAGCCCCACTACATTATCGGCGCATCACCACTTAACCAGTGAGCTATTACGCACTCTTTCAAGGATGGCTGCTTCTAAGCCAACCTCCTGGCTGTCTTCGCGATGACACCTCCTTTTCCACTCAGCACACCCTTAGGGGCCTTAACCGACGATCTGGGCTGTTTCCCTCTCGACGTCACGGAGCTTATCCCCCGCCGTCTCACTGCCACGCTCGCATATTATTGGCATTCGGAGTTTAGCTGGCATCGCTAAGATGATCGTCCCGCATCAACCAACCAGTCGCTCTACCACCAACAACAACCACGCAACGCTGCACCTAAATGCATTTCGGGGAGAACCAGCTATCACGGAGTTTGATTGGCCTTTCACCCCTACCCACAGCTCATCCCCTCAGTTTTCAACCTAAGTGGGTTCGCGCCTCCACAATGTTTTACCACCGCTTCACACTGGCCATGGGTAGATCACCCCGCTTCGGGTCCAGAACATGCCACTACACACACCCTCATTAGGATTCGCTTTCGCTACGACTACCCCACACACACGGGTTAACCTCGCGACATGCCGCTGACTCGCAGGCTCATTCTTCAAAAGGCACGCCACCACCCCACAAACAGGGGCTATGACGGATTGTAAGCACACGGTTTCAGGAACTATTTCACTCCCCTCCCGGGGTACTTTTCACCCTTCCCTCACGGTACTAACTACACTATCGGTCACGCCAAGTATTCAGGCTTACCGGGTGGTCCCGGCAGATTCACAGCAGATTCCACGAGCCCGCTGCTACTCGGGAAAAATACGCACACACCCCAACCACATGTCTTCAGGTACCGGACTCTCACCGTCTACGGCAGGCGATTCCACACCACTTCCCCTAACACACAATCCAAGGGTGCCAGCCAGTGGTAGCCAGCCAGACACACGCATCCCACAACCCCCTACACGCAACCCCTACCAAGTATCATCCACGCATAGAGTTTAGCCATCACCTCCGCCTTCGCTCGCCACTACTAACGGAATCACATATTGTTTTCTTCTCCTACGGGTACTGAGATGTTTCACTTCCCCGCGTAACCCCCATACCACCTATTTCATTCAGCAGCAGGTGACCGCACATAACCACGGCCGGGTTTCCCCATTCGGACATCCTCGGATCAACGCTTAATCGGCAACTCCCCGAGGCTTAACGCAGCCCTTCACGTCCTTCATCGGCTTGACATGCCCAGGCATCCACCGTGCGCCCTTACAACAAACACACCACCTATCCAGTGGTGCGCCACACGAAAAACACACACAAAACAACACAAAAGAAATTAAACAGAAAAATGATTTCGCGTCCACTATACAGTTCTCACACAACACCACCCCACCACCAGCAACCACCACAACAATAATGATCACCAGCAGACAAGGGCTTAAAATTCCACACGTTTATTGTGTGGGACACCCAACAGCCACACCAAGCACCACACCCCCTATTGGATACACACCACCAATATTCTCCCTAGAAAGGAGGTGATCCAGCCGCACCTTCCGGTACGGCTACCTTGTTACGACTTCGTCCCAATCGCCAATCCCACCTTCGACCACTCCCCCCACCACAGGTGGTGGTTAGGCCATGGGCTTCGGGTGTTACCAACTTTCATGACGTGACGGGCGGTGTGTACAAGGCCCGGGAACGTATTCACCGCAGCGTTGCTGATCTGCGATTACTAGCGACTCCGACTTCATGGGGTCGAGTTGCAGACCCCAATCCGAACTGAGGCCGGCTTTAAGAGATTAGCTTCACTTCACAGTGTCGCAACCCGTTGTACCGACCATTGTAGCATGTGTGAAGCCCTGGGTATAAAGGGCATGATGATTTGACGTCATCCCCACCTTCCTCCGAGTTGACCCCGGCAGTTTCTCATGAGTCCCCACCAAAAATGTGCTGGCAACATAAGACAAGGGTTGCGCTCGTTGCGGGACTTAACCCAACATCTCACGACACGAGCTGACGACAACCATGCACCACCTGTGCACCAACCACAAGGGAAGACGTATCTCTACGCCGATCTGGTGCATGTCAAACCCAGGTAAGGTTCTTCGCGTTGCATCGAATTAATCCACATGCTCCGCCGCTTGTGCGGGCCCCCGTCAATTCCTTTGAGTTTTAGCCTTGCGGCCGTACTCCCCAGGCGGGGCGCTTAATGCGTTAGCTACGGCACAGACTGCAAAACACACAGCCCACACCTAGCGCCCACCGTTTACAGCATGGACTACCAGGGTATCTAATCCTGTTCGCTCCCCATGCTTTCGCTCCTCAGCGTCAGTAACTGCCCAGTAACCTGCCTTCGCCATCGGTGTTCCTCCTGATATCTGCGCATTTCACCGCTACACCAGGAATTCCAGTTACCCCTACAGCACTCTAGTCGTGCCCGTATCGCCTGCACGCCCGGAGTTAAGCCCCGGAATTTCACAGACGACGCGACACACCACCTACGAGCTCTTTACGCCCAGTAAATCCGGACAACGCTTGCACCCTACGTATTACCGCGGCTGCTGGCACGTAGTTAGCCGGTGCTTCTTCTCCACGGTACCGTCACCCACCAGGTGGGCTTCGTCCCGGGCGAAAGGAGTTTACAACCCGAAGGCCTTCATCCCCCACGCGGCGTCGCTGCATCAGGCTTGCGCCCATTGTGCAATATTCCCCACTGCTGCCTCCCGTAGGAGTCTGGGCCGTGTCTCAGTCCCAATGTGGCCGTCCACCCTCTCAGGCCGGCTACCCGTCGCCGCCTTGGTAGGCCATTACCCCACCAACAAGCTGATAGGCCGCGGGCTCATCCCACACCGCAAAAGCTTTCCACCATGACCCCTACGCCATGGTCGTATGTGGTATTAGACCCAGTTTCCCAGGCTTATCCCACAGTGCGGGGCAGATCACCCACGTGTTACTCACCCGTTCGCCACTCGAGTACCCACCACCAAAAAGTGGTGGGCCTTTCCGTTCGACTTGCATGTGTTAAGCACGCCGCCAGCGTTCGTCCTGAGCCAGGATCAAACTCTCCAACCACAACACACCATGCGCATACTGCACAAAAAGCGTGTTGTGCACAAAAACAAAAACAAAAAAAAAAAAATAGTGTTTCAAGCGTGTATCTCTTGACAAGAGCAACACACCCCCACCACTACCAGGGTCGGGGTGTGCGACACCCACACAACAACACTAGTAGTGTGGGTGTGTGTAGTACTTGGTACGCTATTGAGTTCTCACACAACAAAAAAA
>BNJS01000545.1_pt1 | contig 143043 bp, 174 predicted proteins | sample 8540461 | NCBI WGS metagenome assembly BNJS01 (sample SAMD00202454, study PRJDB9452) | human saliva metagenome | isolation source: human saliva | place: Japan
CTGATTAGACCATTGCAATACTGAGCTTGCGCTGCCAGCCACCTGACAGGGACTTGGCCCGATCATGCTGCCTATCCGTCAGGTCAAATGTCTCCATCAGATGCTCTGTCTTTTGCACCGCTTCTTCCTTAGAAAATCCATATAAACGAGCAATCATCTCCAGATTTTCCTTGACTGTCAGCTTGGGAGCAACAGCTGTTTCCTGAGGCGAAACATTAATCATTTCCTTGACAGCATCTTCCTCCTTGCGAATGCTATAGCCTAGCATTAGGGCATCTCCTGCTGTCGGCTCAACTAGACAGGACAGCATCTTAATCGTTGTTGTCTTCCCCGCACCATTAGAGCCCAGCATGGCAAAAAATTCACCCTCTTCAATTTTTAGATTCAAACCATCAACAACCGTCTTTGAGCCGTATTGCTTGGTCAAAGCTTGCATCTCAACTGCATACATAAGGACATCTCCTTTCATCAGATATGAGGAACTAAAAAACGAAATGTAATTTAAAGATATGAGTTTAACATCTAAAGTTAATCACAACTTACTCATTTAGCTAAAAACTGAGCTATTCTAACTCAATCTCGAAAGAGTTTGGTATAAGTTGTATAACTTCTTATACTTATTATACACCCATTCATTAGTAGTAGCAAATAAAAGCAAAAGAAAAAATCTGCTTAAGCAGATTCCGATTTTATAAATCACTTTTTGAACTTTTGTCTCCATTGAAGGTCTGATTAAATAGATCTTCATAGAGTTCGTAACGCTGGATGGCAATGCCTTGCTGGGCATCTGCAAAGAGGACCAGAGCATCCCCAGGTTGAATTTCAAACATATCTCTCACTTCTTTGGGAATGACAATCTGCCCCTTGGGACCAACCTTGACCGATCCCATATAGCGGTTTTTTTGAATATCTTCTTCCATTCTTTCTTGACTAACTCCCTTTCCGCTTCTATCTTTTCGTAAAATCTACTGGAGCAAACTGCACTTCATTTGCTCTTCTCATTCACTTGAGCCAATTCTATTATACAACTGTGAGAAAGGTTTTACAAGAAGAGACTATCGAGAAAAAGAAGCCTGTCAAACAACAGACTCCCTTTCTTTCTATTTAATCACTTGTCCTGCTTCTTTCAGAACATCTTCTGGTACAGTAATGCCAAGTTCTTTGGCATTTTTGGTATTGATAACAGATTTACCTGTATCAAAAATATCTACTGCAGTATCAGCAGGTTTAGCACCTTTAAGGACTTTAGCTGCCATTTTACCAGTCGCAACACCTAGGTCATACTGGTCTACAACGACAGAGGCAAGACCACCTTCTTCTACCATGGCTGTTGCACTTGGATAAATCGGTTTCTTAGCTTCTTTATTGCTGGACACAACTGTCGCAAAAGCTGATGCAATGGTATTGTCAATTGGAATCCAGATAGCGTCAACCTTGCCAGTCATGACATTCATGGTTGAAGCAATTTCATTGGTCGAAGGAACAGAGTATTCCTCTACCTTGTAGCCTGCTTCTTCAGCCAATTTTTTGAACTCTTCCACTTGAGTTTTAGAGTTGTCTTCACTGCTAGAGTAGAGAGCACCGATAGTCTTGACATCTGGAGTTAATTTTTTAATCAGCTCTAGCTGTTGCTTGGCTGGATTGCGGTCAGAGACACCCGTGATATTGCCACCTGGCTTGTCCAGATTTTTCACTAGATTTGCTCCAACTGGATCTGTGATAGCTCCCATGACAATAGGCTTGTCCTTAGTAGCTGCAGCCAGTCCTTGTGCAGACGGAGTCGCAATCCCGATCAGCACATCGTTGTCATTGGAGACCAACTGCTTGCTCATAGTAGAGACCTTACTCTGATCACCCTCAGCATTCATAAAGTCAATCTTAATCTTGTCGCCCTTATAGCCTTCCTCAGCCAGACCATCCTGGATTCCCTTGTAAATCAAATCCAGCGAAGGGTGGCTGACATACTGCAGCACGCCTACCTTGACTGTCTGACTGTCGCCACTAGTCTTAGTGGTGTTGCCTTTGCTGTTCAAGCTGGAATAGACAATCCCACCGATTGCCAAAATGGCCAGAAGGCCTAAGATAGTTATTAATCGTTTATTTTTCATGTTCTTTCTCCATTTCTATGTTTTATAATTTCCTATTTAATCCCTAGGGACGCCATCGTTTAAACATAGGCAATTCTCCTTGTTTTTTATAATAAGCAACAAAAAATCCTCACACAGGTATTCTGTGTGAGGGCGAAAATCGCGGTGCCACCTCAATTATGGAAAATAGCTAATATTCCCCATGTCTCTATCTTGTCATCAAACAAGCTGCACTGTAAGGTGTGCCTACCGAATTCTTATTGTTTCAAATTCATTTTATCCATTAGCCCAATTTCATAAAGATTTGCTGCTCATTTCCACCAACCACAAGCTCGCTAAAAACAAATACATTTACTACTTTTTCTAATTTCCTATATTTTAAGTTTTTCCTGAAAAGATGTCAAGGCCTTTTTGAAAATTTTTATAAAATGTTCGGATTTGGTTTATAGAGGCAGTCATAGGCAAAAACTAAATTGCTTTTTGGCGAGACTTTAGAAGCTTTTAGCTTGATTTTTTGTTATAATTTTCTGTAGCAACTTTCAAGGAGAAAAGCATGTCTTTCGACGGATTTTTTTTACACCACATGACAGAGGAGCTGCGCCGCGAATTGCTGGGCGGCCGCATTCAGAAAATTAATCAGCCCTTTGAACAGGAGCTAGTTTTACAGATTCGCAGCAACCGTAAAAGCCACAAGCTGCTCCTATCAGCCCACCCGGTCTTTGGGCGCGTCCAGCTGACAGATACCACGTTTGAAAATCCAGCTGTTCCCAATACCTTTATCATGGTGATGCGCAAATACCTGCAAGGCGCTGTTATTGAAGCAATCCAGCAAGTGGAGAATGACCGGATTTTGGAAATCAGTGTTTCCAATAAGAACGAAATCGGCGATAGCGTGGCTGTGACTCTGGTCATCGAAATCATGGGCAAGCACAGCAATATCATTCTCTTGGATAAGGCTAGCGGTAAGATTATTGAAGCCATCAAACATGTTGGATTTTCTCAGAATAGCTATCGAACGATCCTGCCTGGCTCAACCTATGTCGCACCGCCTCAGACAGGCAGTCTCAATCCTTTCGCTGTGGGTGATGAAAAGCTCTTTGAAATCTTACATACTGAAGACTTAGAGCCCAAACGCCTGCAGCAGATTTTTCAGGGATTGGGCCGGGATACGGCTACTGAGCTCAGTGGCTGTCTGACAGCTGACAAGCTCAAAACTTTCCGTGCATTTTTTGCCAGTCCAACTCAGCCAAGCCTGACCGAAAAATCCTTCTCTGCTCTGCTATTTTCCGACAGCAAGACCCAAATGTCCACGCTATCCGAGCTTTTGGACACTTTCTATAAGGACAAGGCTGAGCGAGATCGAGTCAACCAGCAGGCTAGCGAACTGATTCGTCGAGTAGAAAATGAGTTGGAAAAGAACCGAAAAAAGCTGGTCAAGCAAGAGGAAGAACTTCTAGCAACGGAGAATGCAGAGGAATTCCGTCAAAAAGGGGAGCTCTTAACTACCTTTCTCCATCAGGTACCTAACGATCAGGACCAGGTTGAGTTGGATAATTACTATACAGGTGAGAAGATTATTATCTCGCTTGACAAGGCCCTAACCCCCAACCAAAATGCCCAGCGCTATTTCAAACGTTACCAGAAGCTCAAGGAAGCCGTCAAACATCTGACCAGCTTGATTGAGGAGACTCGGGCTACGATTCTCTACCTAGAGAGCGTGGAAACTGCCCTTGCTCAGGCCAGCCTGACTGAAATTGCAGAAATTCGGGAGGAACTAATCCAGACTGGCTTTATCCGCCGACGCCAAAGAGAGAAAATCCAGAAAAGACAGAAACCGGAGAAATATTTGGCAACAGATGGCCAAACTATTATCCTAGTTGGACGCAATAATCTACAAAATGACGAGCTGACGTTTAAAATGGCCAAGAAGGACGAGCTTTGGTTTCACGCCAAGGATATTCCAGGTAGTCATGTGGTGATTACTGGCAACCTCCAACCTAGCGATGAAGTCAAGACAGACGCTGCCGAGTTAGCAGCCTATTTCCAAAGCCAGACTCTCCAATCTGGTCCAAGTAGATATGATTGAGACTAGAAAGCTCAACAAACCAACCGGTGGAAAGCCAGGATTTGTCACCTATACGGGCCAGAAAACCTTGCGCGTCACACCAGATGAAGAGAAAATTAAAAGCATGAAGATATAAAGTTACCTCTTTAACTATCAAACAGACTTAGGAGCAGGACAGTCATTAGCTAGCTGAAGCATTCTATTATCTCCATCAACTCCAATAATTTTTGATAACAAAACAGGTAGAACATAAGTTCTACCTGTTTTTGCGCTTTTCCGAAATTCTTCTAGTTCATTAATAGAATTTCTTCAAGCCTATGTTAGTCTTCAGACTTTTTCTTTCTCTTCTCTAAGCCAATCAATCCCAAACCAGATACTCCCGCAAGTAAGCTTGCCGCCAAGTAGGAGGTTTCTTCTGTACCAGTCTTAGGAAGGGATTTTGCACCCTCACTCTTGGAAAGAGACGGTGGTGCAGGCGTAATCGTCCGCTCTGACTGAACAGGAGCTTCTGTTACAGTCGGAATGTAAACCGCTGAAATCGTCTGACCATTGCGGTCTTTGCGAATCACTGTCACGCCGTCAGCTTGACCGACAAAGTCGGTTTCCGGTACAAAGGTCACAGTGCCATCTGGCGCAATCGTATAGTACCTTGGCCTGGAACAACCTTTTCGGTACTGCCATCCTCGAAAGTTGGCGGAACGGTTGGATCTACATCGCCTTCAAAGATAGGCATACCAGTTTGAGGCTGGCCTTTAAGACCCGTGCTGCCGGTATCTTCTGTGGCAGTATTTCCCAAAACAGTTGGGGTATAGGTAGCCGTCACAGCATTGCCATAAATATCTGAACGCTTCACGACAACTCCGCTAGCAGTTCCGACAAAGTCGGCTTCCGGCACAAAGGTCACTGCCCCTAGCATAGTGAACCGATAAGTTCCTTCTCCTGGGACAACCATCTCTGTGCTGCCGTCCGCAAAGGTCGGTGCCACTGCCTGGTCAATCGTCCCTTCAAAAGTTGGCGTGCCTGTTTGAGCTTGGCCCTTGCGACCGCTGGATACACTATCCTTGCTAGTTGATGGTTCCACTACGGTCGGAATATAGCGAGCTGTAACTGAGGTGCCATTCTTATCACGACGGACAAGGGTCACACCGCTTCCCTGACCAAGGAAATCAGCATCTGGAGTGAAGGTCACTGTACCGTCTGGTGCGATGGTGTATGTTCCCTGACCTGGAATAGTCTTTTCCTTGCTTCCGTCGTCAAAGGTTGGCGCAATTGTTTCATCAATTGGCACCAATGGATCACCTGCTTCGAAGACAGGTGTGCCGGTTTGAACATGTCCCTTGATATTTGTAGAGGAAGCATCTTTACCAGTTGGAGTTACCTTGGCGAACTCTGGGCTGTATGTCGCAGTTACTGGAGTGCCATTCTTATCAACACGTTTAACAGTGATTGGATCAGGTTTGCCTACAAACTGCTTGTCTGGAGTAAAGGTCACTGAGCCATCTGGAGTGATGGTGTAGGTTCCTTGACCTGGAATGGTCTTTTCCTTGCTTCCATCTTCGAAGGTTAGCTCCACTGTGTCATCGATTGGAACAAGTGGATCACCACCTTGGAAAGTTGGAGTGCCTGTTTGCGGAACACCCTGAGGACCTGTGCTCGTTGCATTGGTTCCTGTAGGAAGCACTTCTTTCACTACCGCTTGGTACTTGACAGTTACTGGAGTGCCATTGGCATCCACACGAGTTAATTCGAGTTCTGGCGTTTCACCCTTGAATTGTTTATCCGGAGTGAAAGTAATCTTGCCGTCCGCATCAACTTCGAACTTACCAACATTTGGTACTTCTTTAACTGCGGTACCATTATCGAATAATGGAGTTGAACCAGCTGGGAATGGAACAGAGTCATGGCCTGGAGTGAAGGTGACTTGGCCTTCTTGAACTTGGCCTTGCAAGCCTTCTGTCTTAGTGCCAGTACCAGTTGGAGTTACCTTAGTATACTCTGGGCTATATGTTGCAGTGACTGGAGTGCCATTCTTATCAACACGTTTCACAGTCATTGGATCTGGTTTACCTACAAATTGCTTGTCTGGCGTGAAGGTCACTGCTCCATCTGGAGTAATGGTGTACGTTCCCTGGCCTGGAATCTTTTTCTCCTTACTTCCATCTTCGAAAATTGGCTCTACTAGGTCATCAATTGGAACCAGTGGGTCGCCGCCTTGGAAAGTTGGGGTGCCAGTTTGCGGAACACCCTGAGGACCGGTGCTAGTCGCATTGGTGCCAGTTGGAGTCACTTCTTTCACTGCCGCTTGATATTTGACGGTTACTGGAGTTCCATTCGCATCAGTCCGAGTCAATTCGAGTTCCGGTGTTTCCCCCTTGAATTGTTTGTCTGGAGTAAAGGTCACCTTACCATCTGCATCCACTTCGAACTTACCAACATTTGGTACTTCTTTGACAGAAGAACCATTGTCAAATAACGGAGTCGAACCAGCAGGGAATGGAACTGAATCGTGACCAGGGGTGAAGGTCACTTTACCTTCTTGAACTTGGCCTTGCAAGCCTTCTGACTTAGTGTCAGTACCAGTTGGCGTAACCTTAGTATACTCTGGGCTGTAAGTTGCCATTACTGGAGTGCCATTCTTATCCACACGTTTTACAGTGATTGGATCTGGTTTGCCTACAAATTGCTTCTCTGGGGTGAAAGTCACTGCGCCATCTGGAGCAATCGTGTATGTTCCTTGACCTGGAATCTTTTTCTCCTTACTTCCATCTTCGAAAGTTGGCTCTACTGATTCATCAATTGGAACTAGTGGATCACCACCCGCAAACGTTGGAGTACCGGTTTGTGGAACACCTTGAGGACCTGTGCTCGTTGCACTATTACCAGTTGGGAGTCACTTTCGTCACTGTCGGAGTATAAGTAGCGGTTACTTCTGTACCATTCTTATCCACTCGCTTAACGGTAACTGGATTTGGGGTACCTACATACTGTTTCTCTGGAGTAAAGGTGATGGAACCATCTGAGTTGATAGTGTATTCCCCTACTCCTGGAACAGTCTTCTTAGACTGACCGTCTTCGAAGGTCATTGGAGAATCCATATCAATTGGAATAGCAGAGTCTCCAGGAGTGAAAGTAGGTGTCCCATTTTGCGGCTGACCTTGAATGCCAGTTGATTCAGCATTGGTACTAGTAGGCGTTACCCGTGTTACCGTTGGCGTATAGGTGGCAGTAACTTCCGTGCCGTTCTTATCTACACGTTTAACAGTAACTGAAGCTGGGGTCCCCACATACTGTTTGTCTGGGGTAAAGGTGATAGTACCATCTGAGTTGATGGTATATTCTCCTACTCCTTGAACTGTCTTCTTAGGTTGACCATCTTCAAAGGTCATTGGAGAATCCATATCAATCGGAACAAGTGGATCACCACCTTGGAAGCTTGGACTACCTGTTTGCGGAACCCCCTGAGGACCTGTGCTAGTCGCGTCAGTTCCTCTTGGAACCACTTCTTTCACAACTGCTTGGTACTTGACGGTTACTGGAGTGCCATTAGCATCGGTGCGAGTCAATTCAAGTTCTGGTGTTTCCCCCTTAAACTGCTTGAGTGGGGTAAAGGTAACCTTACCATCAGAGTCCACTTCAAACTTACCGACATTCTGTACTTCTTTCACTGTTGAATGGTTATCAAACAATGGAGTCGAACCAACAGGGAATGGAACAGAGTCGTGCCCTGGTGTGAAGGTCACTTTACCTTCTTGAACTTGACCTTGCAGGCCTTCTGTCTTGTTTCCAACACCAGTTGGCTTTACAGCTGTCACTGTTGCTTGATATTTTGCCTTAGCAAGGGTACCGTTGACATCTGCACGACTGACTTCAATTTCAGGTGTTTTACCTACAATGTCTTAACCGGGGTAAAGGTAATATTGCCATCAATATCCACTTCAAACTTACCAACATTTTCAATTTCTTTCACATTGGTACCCGTATCAAAAACTGGGGTATTGTCTGCTGAAAAACCTACTTCTGGTCTTCCAGCTTCAAAAGTAATTTTACCATTCTGAACCAATCCTTGTGGACCTTCAGTCTGATCGCCAGTTGCGTTTGGAATAACTTCTTCAACAGTAGGAGTGTAAGTGGCCGTTACTTCTGTTCCGTTTGTGTCAACTCGTTTAACCTTGACTGGGGTCGCCTTGCCAGTAAATTTCTTCTCTGGCTTAAAAGTAATGGAACCATCTGAATTAATAGTATAAGTTCCTTGATCAGCTACTACCAATGTGTCGGTACCATTTTCAAAGGTCATGGCTTTGCTCATGTCAATTGGGATTTGTTGGTCACCTGGACTGAAAGTTGGCTTGCCGCTTTGTGGTTGACCTTGCAGGCCTGTTGACTCAGCATTGGTGCTGGTTGGTGTGACACGCGTCACGGTTGGTGTGTAAGTAGCCGTTACTTCTGTTCCATTTGTGTCTACGCGTTTAACTGTTACTGGAGATGGGGTCCCCACATATTGCTTGTCTGGCGTGAAAGTAATCGTACCATCTGACTCAATGACATAAGTCCCGACCTTGTCTACCTTCTTGGTTGTTTGATTATCTTCAAAGGTCATTGGTTGGGCCATATCAATCGGCACAGCTTTGTCGCCTGGGGTGAAGATCGGCTTGCCACTTTGTTGTTGTCCTTGCAAGCCGCTTGAAACGGCATTGGTACTTCTTGGCGTCACTTCCGTCACGGTTGGCGTATAGGTTGCTCTTATTTCGGTGCCATTTTCGTCAACTCGTTTGACCGTCACCGAGGCTGGGGTTCCAACATATTTCTTATCTGGAGTAAAGGTAATAGATCCATCTGAATTGATGGTGTATTCCCCTACGCCCGCAACAATCTTCTTAGGTTGACCATCGTCAAAGGTCATTTGCTTGGTCATATCGATTGGGACCGCTGGATCGCCCTCCTTGAAGACTGGCGTGCCTGTTTGTGGCACCCCTTGAGGACCTGATGAAGTAGCAGGTGTGCTGGTTGGTGTGACCTTGGTCACGTTCGGTGTATAGGTTGCAGTCACTTCTGTGCCGTTGGCATCGACACGTTTGACTGTAACCGGTGTTGCCTTGCCAGTGAATTGCTTAAGTGGCTTGAAGGTAATGGTATCATCTGAATTGATAGTATAAGTTCCTTCATTAGCTACTTCCAAGGTGTTCGTCCCATTTTCAAAAGTCATGGCTTTGCTCATGTCAATTGGGATTTGTTGGTCACCTGGGGTGAAGGTCGGCTTACCACTTTGTGCTTGACCTTGGAGGCCAGTTGATTCAACATTGGTGCTTCTTGGTGTTACTTGGGTCACATTAGGTTGGTAGCGTGCTCGGTGTGCTTTACCATCGGCATCACTGACTTGAACTACCACTGGGTCTGGCGTACCATAAAAAGTTTTGATAGGCTTGAAGGTCACTTGGCCGGTATTTGGATCTAATTCATAGGTCCCGACTTGCTGGCCATTGGACATGGCTGGCACCGTGTTGCCTGCTACTGTCTGACCGTTAGCATCCACAAAGCTGGCAGGATGGGTAGCATCTGGCATGACAGGGGCCGTATTCGCATCATCATCGTTAAAGACTAGCGTTTTGTTTTGTTCCAGTCCCTGAAGACCACTTGATTCGTAGTTTGGAATCTTACGAACTGTCGGTACATAACGGCCATCCATTGTAGTCAATTGATCATTCTTATTAGGGTCAGAAGCATCTGTCGAAGTCCAACCAGTCGAGGTACCATTGCTGTCAGTCCAACGAATATTAATTCCGTCAGCAGTTCCAGAAAAGTCTGCATTTGGAGTGAAGGCTACTTGCACGTCATTGTCCTTGACGGTCAAGTGATAGGTCCCTTCTGGACGAATATAGTTGCCATCAACAGGCGTCAGAGCATTGCCCTTGTTTATCCAGAACCTGAGGCGCTTGGGTACTCATAACTGCATTGACACTGTCGTCTGAACGATCCGTTCCTTTAGGGTGTGAAGTGAAGGACAGCAGTTTGAGTCTCACCTGTAAAAGCCGTCCGTAGTCTGCTTTTTCACCCTTTAGGAGGATAAATGCGGTGTAAGAGCATATCTTCTACTTCACCACTAAAGGCAATACCGGTTGGTTGTTCAATATCACCTTTATTAGTCGCAATTCGGAAACGCATACCCAATTTGTCTACTTGACCGCCAGTAATATTTGGGTTGGCATTGAAGGTCAAGGTATAGTCACCAGCAGCTGTAATCTCTTGTAGGTTGCTACCTTCGCTTTCATTGAAGACTCCATCATTGTTGAAGTCTATCCATGCCTTGACATAGGATTTAGCATTGCCATTTGGATTAGCTTTGATTTTAATTGTGTAAGTTCCATTTTTTGCTTTGTCTAAATCAAGCAAATCATTAGAATTACTTAATTGATCGTCCGCTAGTAATTGGCTGGCACCCTCGTCCTTATGTTCCTTTTTATCGTCCAGAACCCAATCATTGGATGACTCAACATCTATATCAGCTGGCGTTGTTCCTAAATAAGGTTGATTAATGGGAGCGTCAGTCACCGAATCACGACCTGAAATGGTATGGAAGGCTTCGCCATAAGTCGCTGGTGCATCACTGCCATCTACCACTAAGAATCCCATCATCATAGCCTGTTGCCCAGATGATGCTACATAGAAACCTACTTCAGATGCCCCACGCGTCATCACCACAGGAACCGTCCGTTCGTTAGAGCGGTTTGGCCCAAAGACCTGAGTCCCCAAACCACCTGTCACTGTATCCGGACTGAGGTACTTATACCAGTCTACGCTTGTATCTCTTAAAATTAAGAGACCTCTTCTCTTTACATTTTCATCATCCAACATTTGCTTGGTAATAACGGTATAGGCTTCTTTGGCAGTACTCTTATTCTTCCATTCACCGAGATATTCCCATCCTTCTCCGTTAGTAGTGAAGATAGCAAATTCACCTGGGTTGGCATCTTCACCATCGGCCATAACCACCGTAGGGGCTACGCGCTTGCCTAGATAGGTAGCTTCAATTTGGAATTTTACTCCCCAGTTGGTTGAGTTCTCTGGGTAAACCAGCTGGGTCTTTCGTCCTTGCGTATTGAACCCTTGATCACGGATGGCAGTCCATTGATTCTGAATAGCTCCTGTCACCGAAGGAGGGGTTTGACCATACTTTGCTGCAGACTTTAAGTATCCATTCTGAGCATTTGGGTCATAAGTATTTGCTGTCGGTGTTCCTTCAACCCGTTTTCTATAAGTTTCAGTCGAGTTAAAAGGTTTAAGCTCAGTGACCGTCAGGGTTACTTCATAGCCAGGTGAAATTTCCTTCTTGAAGGTCGTTCCTACTTGGAGTCCGCCTCGTGAATCCAATCCTTTCCAACTTGCAGTATCCGAAAAATCAAGCCAAGTAATTTGTTTGGCTAATTGGGTACTATCTTTCTTGACAGATTCCTCCAAGCTTGGTTTAGGTACTCGTGGCGTAGAGGTAGCATCATCTGCCCCAGCTGGTCCAGTACCTATCGGAACTCCTGTTGTTACGCTGTTCTGTTGTCCAGTAGGTGTAGCATCCCGTCTCACACGACGAGACCGATTAGGCTGAGCTAGATCTGCGGTTGCTTCTGACTTTTCAGCCACGACAGCCGCGTTGGATGTTTCTGGTTGAACAGTGATTGGTTGAGTATTCTCAACTGGTTTAGTTGTTGTAGATTCAGTAGGTTCTTCAACTTTCTCAGAATCTGAGCTTCTTGGACTAGGATTATCATCTGATTGAGGGGTATCAGTAGCAAAAGCAAGTGCTGAACTTTCTTTTGCATGTAAATGTTCAGAAGCCACAGTTTCAGCAGAATTCACTGATGATTCGGCTATTCCTGTTTGCGAAACTTCGTTTTGGGCACCAGAATCACTAGCTTCATCAGCACTAACTTGTGCCGCTGCTCCCAAAAGAAGCAGGGTTGACAAGAGCACAGAACAAACACCGACGTTTAGTTTTCGAATCGAAAACTTACGCAGGTGAGGATTAAATAAATCTTTTCCCATAATAATCTCCTAAATAATCATCTAGTTACAATAGTTTTATTATACAACATTCCATTTTTAGTTAGCTATATATATAACTATAATTATATAAAAATTTTTTTAAAAAATTGACACAAAGCATTTTATAGTCTATTTTTGAAAAACAAAAGAAAAAAATAGACCATAGAAAAGATCCTTATAAATTAAATTAATCTGGGAACATTTCAGATTCTACTTTAATGTTTGGTATTTTAAAAATGCTATTTTGAAGTTTTTTAAGATTTATTCCCTTGGATATAAAGAAAAAAGATTCACTAATGAATCTTCCCTCTTTTAATTTAGGTGTTAGAACCTAAGTTCTCACACCTTAGTCTTCAGACTTTTTCTTTCTCTTCGCTAAACCAAGCAGTCCCAAACCTGATACTCCCGCAAGTAAGCTTGCTGCCAAGTATGAGGTTTCTTCTGTACCGGTCTTAGGAAGGGATTTTGCACCCTCACTCTTGGAAAGAGACGGTGGTGCAGGCGTAATCGTCCGCTCTGGCTGAACAGGATCTTCTGTCACAGTCGGAACGTAGACTGCTGAAATCGTCTGACCATTGCGGTCTTTGCGAATCACTGTCACACCATCAGCTTGGCCGACAAAGCCAGTTTCCGGTACAAAGGTCACTGTGCCATCTGGCGCAATCGTGTAAGTTCCTTGGCCTGGAACAACCTTTTCAGTACTGCCATCCTCGAAAGTTGGAGGAACGGTTGAATCCACGTCTCCTTCAAAGATTGGTTTACCAGTCTGCGGCTGGCCTTTGAGACCGGTGCTACCGGTATCTTCTGTGGCCGTGCTTCCCAAAACAGTTGGGGTGTAGGTAGCCGTCACAGCATTGCCATAAATATCTGAACGCTTCACGACAACTCCGCGAGCAGTTCCGACAAAGTCGGCTTCCGGTACAAAGGTTACTGCTCCCAGAACGGTAAAGCTATATGTTCCCTCACCTGGGACAACCATTTCGGTGCTACCATCCGCAAAGGTCGGTGCTACGGCTTGGTCAATCGCCCCTTCAAAGGTTGGCGTGACCGTTTGAGCTTGACCCTTGCGACCGCTAGATACACTGTCCTGACTGGTTGATGGTTCAACCACGGTCGGAACATAGCGAGCCGTCACTGAGGTGCCATTCTTATCACGACGGACAAGGGTCACACCGGTTCCCTGACCAAGGAAATCAGCTTCTGGAGTGAAGGTGACTGTCCCATCTGGTGCGATGATGTATGTTCCCTGACCTGGAATGGTCTTTTCTTTGCTTCCATCTTCGAAGCTTGGTGCAATCGTCTCATCAATTGGTACCAATGGATCACCTGCTTTGAAGACAGGTTTCCCAGTCTGAACATGTCCCTTGATATTTGTAGAGGAAGCATTTTTACCAGTTGGAATCACTTTCGTAAACTCTGGACTATAGGTAGCAGTCACTTCCGTTCCGTTTTTATCAACACGTTTTCACGGTGATTGAATCTGGTTTACCTACAAACTGCTTTTCTGGTGTGAAAGTCACTGCTCCATCTGGAGCAATAGTGTAAGTTCCCTGACCTGGAATTACTTTTTCCTTGGCACCATCTTCGAAGCTTGGCTCTACTGTTTCATCAATCGGAACTAGTGGGTCACCACCTGTGAAGGTTGGAGTACCCGTTTGAGGAACACCCTGAGGGCCAGTGCTGGTTGCGTTGGTGCCGATTGGCGTAACCTTAGTAAACTCTGGGCTATATGTTGCAGTTACTGGCGTACCATTCTTATCTACTCGTTTTACAGTAATTGGATCCGGTTTACCTACAAACTGCTTATCTGGCGTGAAGGTCACTGTACCATCTGGTGCAATAGTGTATGTTCCCTGACCTGGAATCTTCTTCTCCTTGCTGTCATCTTCGAAGCTTGGTGCAACGGTTTCATCAATTGGAACAAGTGGATCACCGCCCTGCGAAAGGTTGGGAGTACCGGTTTGCGAAAGACCTTGAGGACCTGTGCTAGTAACGTTAGCACCTGTTGGAGTTACCTTGGCGAACTCTGGACTGTATGTCGCAGTTACTGGAGTGCCATTCTTATCAACACGTTTAACAGTGATTGGATCAGGTTTGCCTACAAACTGCTTGTCTGGAGTAAAGGTCACTGTGCCATCTGGAGCAATCGTGTAAGTTCCTTGACCTGGAATGGTCTTTTCCTTGCTTCCATCTTCGAAGGTTAGCTCCACTGTGTCATCGATTGGAACAAGTGGATCACCACCTTGGAAAGTTGGAGTGCCTGTTTGTGGAACACCTTGTGGACCGGTGCTGGTTGTATTGGTGCCTGTTGGAACCACTTTCGTGAATTCTGGACTGTAAGAGGAAGTCACTGGTGTGCCGTTCTTATCAACACGTTTCACAGTAATTGGATCTGGTTTACCCACAAATTGCTTGTCTGGAGTGAAGGTCACTGCACCATCTGGTGCAATAGTGTATGTTCCCTGACCTGGAATGTTCTTCTCTTTACTTCCATCTTCGAAGCTTGGCTCAACTGTTTCGTCAATCGGAACAAGTGGATTACCACCTTGGAAGCTTGGGCTACCTGTTTGCGCAACACCCTGAGGACCTGTGCTGGTCGCATTAGAACCTACAGGTGTCACCTTGGTAACGGTCGGTGCATAAGTAGCTGTCACTTCCGTACCGTTCTTATCAACACGTCTTACTGTGACTGGTGTTGGTGTACCAACATACTGTTTCTCAGGAGTAAAGGTGATAGAACCATCTGAGTTAATAGTGTATACCCCCACTCCCTGAACAGTCTTCTTAGGCTGACCATCTTCGAAAGTCATTGGAGAATCCATGTCAATTGGAACTGCTTGGTCACCTGGGCTGAAAGTTGGCTTGCCACTTTGCGGTTGACCTTGAAGACCGGTTGATTCAGCATTGGTACTAGTAGGCGTTACCTCGGTTACCGTAGGTTGGTAAACTGCTTCTGCTGTAGATCCGTTCTTATCCCTTACACGAAGACGCGCAGGAGTTGGCGTCCCATGGAAATCAGGTGCAGGTTGGAAGCTAATATCTCCATTAGCTTGAACAGTGTAAGTTCCTTGTAGCTTGCCACTTGCATCATGAACAGACAGACTATTAGCTTGTTGAATTTGCCCATTAACTACAAATTGTGGTCCCTCCGGCGCTAAAGGCACAGTCGCAGTCTGTCCATTAATACTTGCTTGACCTGGAGTAAAGTTTAGGTGACTCGTTTGAAGTTTCCCTTGTAAACCAGTAGACTGTGTATCTTGACCAGTTGGGGTTGCGGCCTTAACTTCAGCTTGATAAGTAGCGGTTACTTCTGTCCCGTTCATATCAACACGTTTAACAGATTCAGCACTTGGACGGCCAATGTAGCTAGGAAGTGGTTGGAAGGTTACGCGACCTGCGTTATCAACCATATAAGTTCCGACATTCGGAACAACCTTAGTTGTTTGACCATTATCAAAAGTTGGAGCAACTGCCTCATTAATTGGCACACGATTATCACCTGGCTTAAAGGTCAAATTACCAGATTGTTCAGCACCTTGAATACCTTCAGAGCTTGCTCCTTGTGCTGTTGGAACAACACGCGTTACTGTTGGTTGATAGGTTGCACGGTGCTCTGTTCCATCGGTATCATGCAATTGTAGGTTAACAGGGTCAACCGTTCCCACAAATGACTTATTCGGAGTGAAAGTCACACGCCCAGTAGCTGGATCTAATTCAAAGGTTCCCACTTCTTGGCCTTGCGATGTTGCCTTTGCGCTTGTTCCAACAATACGATTGCCATCAGCATCCAAGAAAAAGACAGGATTCGTTGCAGATGGTTGAGCAGGTGTCTTAGCAGGATTGCCATCATTAAAGACAATATCTTGCACTTGAGGCAAGCCTTGTGCATCCGTCGAACGATGTTCCGTGAAATTCAAAACAGTCGGAATATAGCGGGCATCCATATTATTCAACTTATCGTTGATAACAGGTTCTCCATTATTCTTCGCAATCCAATCTGTACTTGCACCATTAGTATCAACTCGGCGGATATTAATTCCTTGAGTAGTACCGATATAGCCAGTGCTAGGTTCAAATATCACATCCACATTTGCACCATTGGCTGTTACTTTATATCGTCCCTCAGCAGTACTGTACCAACCGTCGCCATCTGCTGTTAATGTATTGCCAGCATTATCCAAAACAAGAGGTGCTACAGTTGTATCAATAGCCGCTTTCTTGCTTTCATCATTTTTGATCAATACCTTGAGGTGTAAACTGAAGAGTAGCTTTCTGACGCTGGCCGATTATTCCCGTACTTTCCTTCTTTTCTCCCTTTGGTGGATAGGTCAAGATGACTTCTAAGTCTTCAACTTCCCCACTAAAGGCTGTTCCCAGTAGGTTTTTCAATATCTCCCTTATTCAGGGCAATGCGGACCCGCATTCCCAGCTTGCTAACTGCAGGATTGGTCATCGCTGGATTATTCTTAAAATTAACAGTATAGTCACCAGCCGTTGTTACTTCAGTAAATTCGCTGGCCTCATTTTCATCAAAAACGCCATTTTGATTGAAATCAATCCAAGCACGGACATAGGCCTTGCTATTGCCATTGGCAGAGGCTTGCAGGCGAACTGAGTAGTCACCATTTTGAAGACGATTAACTCGGAAGAGGTTATTTGTCTTACCAGTCAAATCAGAAGGCAAGAGCTGATCAACCCCTTCGTCTGCGTGATCAGTATTTTCATCATGTCTCCAGTCATTACCCGAAGTAGTATCAATATCAGCTTCAACTCGACCCAAGAATGGCTGAGGAGTTCTTGCACCTGTATTGGCATCATAACCAGAAATAGCATGAACAGCATTTCCATAAGAAGCTGGTGCATCTCCTTCATCAACTACCATAAAACCAATCATAGCAGCTTGCTGACCAGAAGAAGCAATATAAATTCCCAACTTCTGAAGCACCTCGTGTCATCACAATCGGAACTGTGTGATCTTTAGAAGTATTAGGACCAAAGACCTGAGAGCCTAAGCCTCCTGTTTTTTGATCTGGATTAGTAAAAGCAGTCCAGTCGATTACAGGTATAGTCGCATTATCTCCTATATATTGACCATATCTGTTAGGGTTCATTGGGGCATAAGTTTCGGTAATTACAGACCCATCTGGCCGAACACGTTTCCATTCTGCCAAGTGTTCCCATCCCTGGCCATTGGTCGTGAAGATAGCATACTCCCCTGGGTTGGCTTCTTCTCCATCAGACATGATAACGGTTGCTTTTACAGGTTTCCCAAGGTAAGTTGCTTCTACCTTGAATTTTATACCATAGCTAGCACCATTTTTGGGGACTTGTAATTGAGTCTTTCGACCATTGGTGTTAATCCCTTGATCTCGGACGGCTGTCCATTGATTCTGTTCCGAACCTATAATTTTTGGTCTAGCCGAATCTCCTTCGGCTTCTTGCTTTTTTGATAGTCTTCGTTTTTCATATCTGAACCAAGTGTTTTTCGCATTCGGATCATAGCTGTTTTCATACGCAGTACCCTTGACGCGGTCACGATAAATCTCTGTTGAGTGGAAGGGTTTTAATTCCGTCACTGTCAGTTTGATACGATAGCCTGGAGAAATTTCTTTTTCATAGACAGTACCAACTTTAAAGGAATCGTCCGTATCTAAGTTGCTGATGGCACTTTTATCACCAAGATCCAGCCAGTTAATCTGCTTCATCAAGTCTGTCGGGTTCTTTTTTTCAGAATCAGCCAAAGTAGGCTTCTCAATGGTGTTGTTAGGGATCACCATCTCTCAGACCAGTAGGTGCTGCATCCCGTCTTACCCGACGAGAGCGACTAGGCTGAGCTGCCTCTGCGACTGCTGCTGGTTGAGCAGGAGCTGGTTGGATATTCTCCTCAGACTTAACTTCTGTAGGAACACCTGCTTGTGAAGAGGCAGTTTCTGCCGCCGGCTGCTCACTTGTTGACTTGCCATCTGAATTAGGCGTTGTAGTCGTTACAGCAGATGCATCTTCTGCCTGAGCTGAAATAGTGGCAGGATAACTTTCCTCAGCTGGTGAATTTAGCGGCTCTGCAGTATTTACTGAGGAATCAGCTATACCTATTTTTTCAGAAACCTCGTTTTGAGTCCCAGAAGAAACAGTCTCATCAGCGCTAACCTGCGCAGCTGCTCCCAAAAGAAGCAAGGTCGATAAGAGCACAGAACAAACACCGACGTTTAGTTTTCGAATCGAAAACTTACGCAGGTGTGGATTAAACAAATCTTTTCCCATAATAATCTCCTAAATAATCATTTAAATTGCAGCCTTTATTATACACTATTCTATTTTAGTTATCCATATATATAACTATAATTGTAAGAAACTAACATTGTAATTAGACACTTTGTCAAAAATAGTCTATTTTTGACAAAAATAGGAAAGATCCATAAACGAATCTTTCCTATTTCAATCTAGAGTCTGAAACCTAATCTCTCACTATTTAATCTTCAGACTTTTTCTTTCTCTTCTCTAAGCCAATCAGTCCTAAACCTGACACTCCCGCAAGTAAGCTTGCAGCTAAGTATGAGGTTTCTTCTGTACCAGTCTTAGGAAGGGATTTAGCACCCTCGCTCTTAGAAAGAGACGGTGGTGCAGGTGTAATCGTCCGCTCTGGCTGAACAGGAGCTTCTGTCACAGTCGGAACATAGACTGCTGAAATCGTCTGACCATTGCGGTCTTTGCGAATCACTGTCACGCCGTCAGCTTGACCGACAAAGCCGTTTCCGGTACAAAGGTCACAGTGCCATCTGGCGCAATCGTATATGTACCTTGACCTGGAACAACTTTTTCTGTGCTACCGTCTTCGAATGTTGGTGGAACGGTTGGATCCACGTCTCCTTCAAAGATAGGCTTGCCGGTCTGAGGCTGGCCTTTAAGACCAGTGCTGCCGGTATCTTCTGTGGCAGTGCTTCCCAAAACAGTTGGGCGTATAGGTAGCCGTCACGGCATTGCCATAAATATCAAGACGTTTCACGACAACTCCGCGAGCAGTTCCGACAAAGTCGGATTCCGGTACAAAGGTTACTGCTCCCAGCATATTGAACCTGTAAGTTCCCTCACCTGGGACAACCATTTCGATGCTGCCATCCGCAAAGGTCGGTGCTACTGCTTGGTCAATCGCCCCTTCAAAGGTTGGCGTGCCCGTTTGAGCTTGGCCCCTTGCGACCGCTAGATACACTGTCCTTGCTAGTTGATGGTTCAACTACGGTCGGAATATAGCGAGCCGTCACTGAGGTGCCATTCTTATCACGACGGACAAGAGTAACACCGCTTCCCTGACCAAGGAAATCAGCATCTGGAGTGAAAGTGACTGTACCGTCTGGTGCGATGGTGTAAGTTCCCTGACCCGGAATAGTCTTTTCCTTGCTTCCGTCTTCGAAGGTTGGCTCTACTGACTCATCAATTGGAACCAATGGATCACCTGCTTCGAAGACAGGTTTGCCAGTCTGAACATGACCTTTGATATTTCGTAGAGGTCGCATCTTTACTAGTTGGGACTACTGCTTTCACTATTGCTTGATATTTGACAATAACAGGAGTTCCGTTAGCGTCTAAACGAATTAATCCCAGTTCTGATGTTTCACCCTTGAATTGTTTTATCGGGGTGAAGGTCACCTTGTTATCCGCATCCACTTCGAACTTACCAACATTTGGCACTTCTTTAATATTCTTTCCGTTACCAAAGAGTGGAGTCGAACCTGCAGGGAATGGAACTAATTTATGTCCTGGCGTGAAAGTCACTTGACCTTTGTGAACCTGACCTTGCAGACCTTCTGTCTTGGTGCCAGTACCTATCGGAGTTACCTTGGTGAACTCTGGACTGTAGGTCGCAGTCACTGGTGTACCATTCTTATCTACTCGTTTCACAGATGATTGGATCTGGTTTGCCTACGAAACTGCTTCTCTGGTGTGAAAAGGTCACTGTCGCCATCTGGAGTGATGGTGTACGTTCCCTGACCTGGAATAGTCTTCTTCTTGCTGCCATCTGCAAAGGTTGGCTCAACAGTCTCATCGATCGGAACTAGTGGGTCCGCACCTTTGAAGGTTGGAGTGCCAGTTTGCGGAAGACCTTGTGGGCCAGTGCTCGTCACGGTGGTACCTGTTGGAGTTACCTCTTTCACTACCGCTTGGTACTTAACTGTAATAGGGGTGCCATTGACATCAGTGCGAGTCAATTCAAGTTCTGGCGTTTCGCCCTTGAATTGTTTGTCTGGAGTGAAAGTAACCTTACCGTCTGCGTCCACTTCGAACTTACCAACATTTGGTACTTCTTTGACAGAAGCAGCCATTGTCAAACAGTGGAGTCGAACCAGCTGGGAATGGAACTGAGTCATGTCCTGGGATGAAGCTCACTTTGCCCTTCTTGGACTTGGCCTTGAAGACCTTCTGTCTTAGTGCCAGTACCAGTCGGAGTTACCTTGGTAAACTCTGGACTGTAGGTAGCCGTCACTGGAGTACCATTCTTGTCCACACGTTTAACAGTGATTGGATCAGGTTTGCCTACAAACTGCTTGTCTGGGGTGAAGGTCACTGTCCCATCTGGAGTGATGGTGTACGTTCCTTGACCTGGAATGGTTTTTTTCTTGCCGCCATCGTCGAAGCTTGGCTCGACTGAGTCATCAATTGGAACCACTGGATCACCACCTGTGAAGGTTGGAGTGCCCGTTTGAGGCAGGCCTTGAGGACCAGTGCTAGTTGCGGTAGTTCCTATTGGGGTCACTTTCTCAACAGTAGGCGTGTACTTAGCCGTCACTGGGGTACCATTCTTATCTACTCGCTTAACAACAACTGGGTCTGGTGTTCCAACAAATTGCTTGTCCGGTGTGAAAAGTGACAGATCCATCTGGTGCCACTTCAAAGATTCCGACATTTGGAACTTCCTTGCGTTTGCTTCCATCATCGAAAGTCGCTGGAGTATCATCATCCAGTGGTACATTCGGGTCGCCACCGACAAAGTTTGGTTTACCAGTTTGTGGACGGCCTTGTGGGCCAGTGCTGGTTGAGGTGGTACCTATTGGAGTTACCTCTTTCACTACCGCTTGGTACTTGACGGTTACTGATGTTCCATTGGCATCCACACGAGTCAATTCGAGTTCAGGTGTTTCACCCTTGAATTGTTTGTCTGGAGTGAAAGTTACCTTACCATCTGCGTCCACTTCAAACTTACCGACATTTGGTACTTCTTTAACTGCGGTACCATTATCGAATAATGGAGTTGAACCAGCTGGGAATGGAACAGAGTCATGGCCAGGTGTGAAGGTGACTTGTCCTTCTTGAATTTGACCTTGCAAGCCTTCTGTCTTAGTACCGGTTCCTGTCGGAGTTACAGCAGTCACAGTCGCTTGATAGTTAGCCTTAGCTACTGTACCATTGGCATCGGCACGGCTGAGTTCGATTTCTGGTGTCTTACCGATAAACGTTTTAACTGGAGTAAAGGTAACATTACCCTCCATATCAACCTCGAACTTACCAACATTTGGCACTTCTTTAACTGCGGTACCATTATCGAATAATGGAGTTGAACCTGCCGGGAATGGACCTGAATCATGGACTTCCTGCTGTAAAAGGTGACTTGCCTTCTTTGAACTTGGCCTTGCAAGCCCCTCTGTCTGAGTGCCAGTACCAGTTGGAGTTGCCTTGGCAAACTCTGGACTGTAAGTCGCAGTCACTGGTGTGCCGTTTTTATCGACACGTTTTACAGTGATTGAATCTGGTTTACCCACAAACTGCTTCTCTGGCGTGAAAGTCACTGCTCCATCTGTGCCACGTCAAATAGTGTACGTTCACAGTTTGGAATCTTTCCTTGCGTCTTACTTCCATCATGCGAAAAGGTTGGCTCTACTGTTTCATCAGTCGGAACCAGTGGATCGCCACCTGACAAAGGTCGGTGTACCCAGTTTGCGGACGGCCCTGAGGACCAGTGCTGGTTGCATTGGTACCAGTTGGAGTTACCTTAGTGAAACTCTGGACTGTAGGTCGAAGTCACTGGTGTAGCTTTCTTGTCCACTCGTTTCACTGTGATTGGGTCCGGTTTACCTACAAACTGCTTGTCTGGCGTGAAGGTCACTACGCCATCTGGAGTGATGGTGTATGTTCCCTGGCCTGGAATCTTCTTCTCCTTACTTCCATCTGCAAAAGGTTGGCTCAACTGTTTCATCAATTGGAACTAGTGGATCCGCAGCTTTGAAGGTTGGAGTTCCTGTTTGCGGGATACCTTGTGGACCGGTGCTCGTAACGGTGGTAGCTGTTGGAGTTACCTCTTTCACTACCGCTTGATACTTAACTGTAACAGGAGTGCCGTTGGCATCCACACGAATAATTCCTAATTCTGGTGTTTCACCCTTGAACTGTTTGTCTGGAGTGAAAGTTACAGTGCCATCCGCATCCACTTCGAACTTACCGATATTTGGAACTTCTTTAATATTTTTTCCGTTACCAAAGAGCGGAGTCGAACCTGCTGGGAATGGAACTAATTCATGGCCTGGCGTGAAGGTGACATGGCCTTTTTGAACCTGACCTTGCAAGCCCTCTGTCCTGTCACCAGTACCGGTCGGAGTCACAGCGGTCACAGTTGCTTGGTAGTTGGCTTTTGCTGCTGTACCATTGACATCTGTACGGCTAAGTTCAACTTCTGGTGTCTTACCAACAAACGATTTGACTGGTGTGAAGGTAACATTACCATCCGCATCAACCTCGAACTTACCGACTTTGGCAATTTCTTTGACGTTCGTGCCAGTATCAAATACCGGTGTGCTGTCGGTTGGGAAGCCGACTTGCGGACTTCCTGCTTCAAAAGTAACCTTGCCTTTTTGAACTTGGCCTTGAAGCCCCTCTGTCTGAGCACCTGTCGCTCTTGGAGTCACTTTTTCAACTGTTGGCGTATACTTGGCTGTCACAGGAGTGCCATTTTTGTCCACTCGCTTAACAACAACTGGATCTGGCGTCCCAACATATTGCTTATCTGGGGTAAAAGTAACAGAACCATCTGGTGCCACTTCAAAGATACCGACATTTGGAACAACCTTGCGCTTGCTTCCGTCATCGAAAGTAGCCGGAGTGTCATTATCCAGTGGTACTCCCGGAGTGCCGCTCACGAAGTTTGGCTTGCCTGTTTGTGGACGGCCTTGCTCACCAGTGCTGGTAATATTTGTTCCCGTTGGAACCACTTCTTTCACCACTGCTTGGTATTTGACGGTAACAGGAGTGCCATTCACATCTGCTCGAACTAATGTCAGCTCAGGAGTGGTTCCCTTAAACTGCTTGTCTGGCGTGAAAGTCACCTTGCCATTGGCATCCACTTCAAATTTACCAACGGTTGGAATCTCTTTAACAGTCAAACCATTGTCAAAGAGCGGAGTTGTTTCAGCTGGGAATGGTACAGAGGCATGACCAGGTGTGAAGCTAACATGACCTTCTTGAACCTGACCTTGCAAGCCCTCTGTCTTGTCACCAGTACCAGTTGGAGTCACCTTAGTAAACTCTGGACTGTAAGTCGCAGTGACTGGTGTACCATTCTTATCGACACGTTTTACGGTAATTGAATCTGGCTTGCCTACAAACTGCTTCTCTGGCATGAAGGTCACTGCACCCTCTAGAGTGATGGTGTAAGTTCCCTGACCTGGAATATCCTTCTTCTTGCTGCCATCTTCGAAAGTTGGCTCTACTGCTTCATCAATCGGAACCAGTGGATCACCACCTTGGAAAGTTGGGGTACCAGTTTGCGGGATCCCCTGAGGACCGGTGCTAGTTACATTAGTGCCCATTGGAGTTACTGATGTGACCGTCGAGATATAAGTTACTTTCGCGGCAATACCATTTTCATCTTTGCGAGAAATGCTAATTTCTGGTGTTTCACCCTTAAACTGTTTGTCTGGCGTGAAGGTGACATTGCCCCTCAGCATCTACTTCAAACTTACCGACTTTGGCAATTTCTTTGACATTCGTACCCGTGTCAAAGACTGGCGTGCTGTTGGCTGGGAATCCTACTTTTGGATCGCCAGCTTTAAAAGTTACACGGCCCTTTTGAACTTGGCCTTGCGGACCTTCTGTCTGATCTCCAGTTCCTGTCGGAGTCACAGCGGTCACAGTCGCTCGATATTTAGCCTTAGCTACTGTACCGTTGACATCTGCACGGCTGAGTTCGACTTCTGGAGTTTTGCCTACAAAGGTTTTGACTGGAGTAAAGGTGACATTACCCTCTCCATCCACTTCGAACTTACCGATTTTGGCAATGTCTTTCACATTCGTGCCGGTATCAAAGACTGGGGTGCTGTTTTCTGGGAAACCAACTTGAGGACTTCCTGGTTCAAAAGTAACCTTGCCTTTTTGAACTTGACCTTGAGGGCCTTTTGTCTGAGCGCCTGTTGCTCTTGGAGTCACTTTCTCAACAGTTGGCGTGTACTTAGCCGTCACAGGAGTGCCATTCTTATCTACACGCTTAACTGTTACTGGGTCTGGTGTCCCAACATATTGCTTGTCAGGTGTGAAAGTGACAGATCCATCTGGTGCCACTTCAAAGATACCGACATTTGGAACCACCTTACGCTTGCTTCCATCATCGAAAGTTGCAGGAGTGTCATTATCAAGTGGTACATCTGGGTTGCCACTGACAAAGTTTGGCTTACCTGTCTGTGGACGGCCTTGCTTTACCAGTGCTGGTGATGTTTGTTCCTGTTGGAGTTACAGCAGTGACTGTTGCCTTGTAGATAGCTGTAGCTGTGCTGCCATTCGTATCTGTACGAGTAATCCTGATTTCTGGCGTAAGGCCTTTAAATTGTTTCTCTGGAGTAAAGGTTACATTTCCATCCTCATCCACTTCAAACTTACCAACAGTAGGCACTTCTTTAACAGTCGAACCATTGTCAAAGAGCGGAGTTGAGCCAGCCGGAAAGACCACTGTTTGTTTTTGACCGTTGACTTGCGCAGAACCTTCTATGAAGCTGACTTTCCCTTGCTGCACTTGGCCCTGTATTCCACTGGTTTCAGCATTCGTCGCACTTGGTGCTGCTGCTTTTACATCAGCCTGATAGGTAGCTGTTACTTCTGTTCCATTGACATCTACTCGCTTGATAGTCTCTGCTGCTGGACGTCCAGTATAGGTCAGCAGTGGAGTAAAGGTAACTAGACCTTGATTATCCACCTGATAGGTACCAACACCAGCAAGTGTTTTAGTCTGGCTGCCATTATCAAAGGTTGGCAACTTCTTGCTATCAATAGGCACACGATTATTGCCTGGATTGAAGGTCAATTGCCCTGTCTGAACTGCACCTTGAATGCCCTCGCTGCTGGCATCTTGAGCAGATGGTCTAACAGGAGTCACCTTTGGCTGATAAACAGCTTGATGCGGAATACCTTTGCCATCAAGCATTTGAACAGACACAGGGTCAACAGTACCAACGAAGTTTTTGTTTGGTTTGAAAGTAATCTTACCTGTTGAAGGCTCGACTTCAAAACGACCAATTTCCTGACCATTTGATAAAGCTGGAACTCTAGTATCATCTGTAGTCGTTCCATCTGCTTTCACAAATTTTACAGGATTTGTTGTACTTGGACTTGCAGGAGTTTTGCCAGCATCACCATCATTAAAGACAGGCGTCTTTTCTTGTGGCAATCCTTGAGCATCCCTTGTTTCATACTTAGGAACATTCAGCACGGTTGGCACATAGCGTCCATCCATGGTGTTGAGCTGGTCATTGATGGCTGCTTCAGCCTGATTCTTGGCAATCCAATCCGTACTTGCGCCGTTAGTATCAAAACGACGGATGTTAATCCCCTGAGCTGTGCCGATAAAGCCAGCCTTAGGCTCATATACCACATCTACATCAGCGCCGTTTGCAGTTACTTTATAACGGCCATCAGCAGTGTTATACCAGCCTGCTGCATCAGCAGTCAGTTCATTTCCTCTCGCATCTAATACAATCGGAGCTTTAGTAGTATCAATCGCTACTCTCTTATTTTCAGTATTTTGAGCAATCCCCTGTGGAGTGAAATGAAGAGTGGCTGTCTGTCTCTGATCACGGATTCCAGTACTTTCCTTCTTCTCTCCTTTTGGTGATAGGTCAGTTCAACTTCTAGGTCTTCCACCTCACCACTAAATGCAGTTCCAGTTGGCTTTTCAATATCTCCCTTGTTCAAGGCAATCCGAACCCGCATTCCCAGCTTGCTAAGTTCAGGATTTGTCATGGCTGGATTCTTCTTAAAGTTGACAGTATAATCTCCCGCAGTTGTTACTTCGGTAAATTCACTGGCTTCGTCTTCGTCAAAGACACCATTGTTATTGAAGTCAATCCAGGCACGAACATAGGCTTTTTCGTATCCGTTAGCTGAAGCATGGATGCGGAGAGAATAATCTCCGTCGTGCAGACGGTTTACTGGAAAAAGACCATTGGTTTTCCCAACTAAATCATCAGACAAGAGCTGATTAATACCTTCATCGGCTAAATCATTCTGATCGTCATGCTTCCAGTTGTTTCCAGATGTGGTATCAATATCAGCCGCAACACGGCCCAAGAATGGCTGTGGATTTTGACCGCCAGTTTCAGCATTGTATCTTGAAATAGCATGGATAGCTTTTCCATAAGAATCCGGTGCATCACCTTCATCGATTGCCATAAAACCAATCATCGCAGCCTGCTGACCAGAAGAAGCTATGTAAATACCAACCTCTGAAGCACCACGTGTCATGACAAGCGGAATTGTATTGTTTCTAGAAACGTTCGGTCCAAATACTTGACTTCCCAGTCCGCCAGTCTTTTGGTCAGGACTGACATAGGCCTGCCAATGAACACCTGTACCGTCATTTCCAATAAATTGGCCTTCTGTAGTAGGCTTCATTGGCTTATAGGTTTCTGTAATCTCAGTAGTCACACCATTTGCGTCTGTAACTGTGCGCTTCCACTCAGCCAAATGTTCCCAACCCTTACCATTGGTTGTAAAGATAGCATACTCACCAGGGTTTGCCTCTTCGCCATCAGCCATGACAACTGTTGCTTTAACTGGCTTCCCACGATATCTAGCTTCAACTTTGAACTTCACACCATAGTTGGCTTCATCTTTAGGAACCTGCAGTTGGGTCTTACGCCCTTTAGTATCAATTCCCTCTGACTTAATAGCTGCATATTGATTCTGAGCAGCACCAGTAATTTTAGGACGGTAATCATCACCATACCAATACTGATAAGCATAATTATTACTATTGTTATATTGAAGCCAAGTATTTTTTGCATTGGGATCATAACTGCTTTCGTACTCAGTTCCCTTTACTCGATCACGATAGATTTCTGTCGCATAGAAAGGTTTCAATTCAGTAACAGTCAGTTTGACCACATAGCCGGAGAAATCTCTTTTTCATAAACCGTTCCAACTTTAAAGGAGCCATCTCTATCTAGATTTCTCAGTGATTTCGTATCACCAAAATCTAGCCAGTTTACTTGCTTCATCAACTCATCAGAGCGTTTTCTTACAGATTCTTCCAGTGTTGGTTTAGAAACTGTAGGATTAGGTGTTGCATCTTGTATAGCAGAACTAGCTTGGCCAGCAGGACTGGTAGTACGGAATGATGTTCCTCTCTCCATCGGCTGGCCATTACGTTCAGACCTAGGCATAGCTGCAGAACTTGGTTTTGGCGTATATTGCACTGAATAAGAGCGCGTCCGACTAGCTTCAGCAGGTCTTGCTTCATTAGAGGTCTCAGCTGTCTGATTAGCTTCTTGTGGCTTTTCAGGTGTCGCTTGCTCTGGAGCTGCAGCTGGACTTACCAGCTGATTTTGATCAGCAGTTGCTTCTGAGTTAGCTGTTTCAGAAACAGCAGATGTTGCTGTCTTCTCAAGAACAGGCTGACTTACTGGCTGACTGACAGCAGACTCCGTCGGTTTTTCTGGCAGTGAGATATTATCATCTACAGATCCGTTGGCAGTTTCATCTGCATTTACTGTAGCCGCAGTACCTAAAAGGAAAACGGTAGATAATAATACCGAGCAAACTCCGACATTTAATTTTCGAATTGAAAACTTGTTTAAATGGGGATTAAATAATTCTTTTCCCATAGAATCTCCTATATTAATATTTAATAGCAACTGGTATTATACAACATTTATATTTAGTTAGCCATGGATATGACTGTAGTTGAGGGCTATTGTGTCCAAAAATGGACACATAAAAAAAAAGCTCCATTTTTATAGTAAAAAAGAAGATCCGCAAACGAATCTTCTAACTTTTAACCTTCTGATAAAACCTTATCTAATTTTTCCTGCAGGGCTGCTAATTCCCAACCTTCGATTTCTTTTAGCTTTTCATGAGTGGTTACTGCCAGCCCCTCATATTTGAGTCCGCAGTTCCGGCAAAAAGCGGTTCATGACGTAGTCCAGCATTTCAATTTCTTTGCTAGGCTGAGAACCTTGCAAGAGAAAGAATACCTTTTTGCCCTTAAGTGCTTCCTGCGGCTCATGCACATCAGCCACTCGGTCCAACAGAGTTTTTAGCAAGCCTGAAAAAGACCACCAATAAATAGGACTGGTAAATACCAAAACATCGGCTTGGCTCAGCTGCTCATAGACTTGAAAGAACTGATCGTTTTCTGCCGACTGGCCATATTGCTCAATATGGTAATCCACTAATTGAAGAGCCTCATAATCTCTATCTCGCAGAAAAAAGTGCCCCAGCTTAAAACTATTGCCATTCCTATTTGGGCTGGCGTTTACCAAATAAATCATAGCTTCACTTCTCCTCTATTCTTTTTCCAATTATATCAAAAAAGAGGGCAGCAAACAATGCTAGCCCCTGCTATTTATTCCGACTTTTCCATATCTTCTTTCATCTCATCCATGTTAAACTTAGCAAAGAGATACTTGCGATCTTGTACTGGGAAACGCTGATCCAGCTGGTCTACAGCACCCAACTCGACGACACCTTCTTTGATAACAAAGTCCATGACATGTCCGCCAAAAGTCAGATCATCCGATACAAAATGCAGATGATAACCTGCCAGACTGACTCCGTGGAAAATCTCTGGCGTCCAGATACCGACGATGGTGCCTGAGATATTTTCCTTACAGTACTCAGGCTGATTAACCGCTACTTCTGCAAACTTCCTCTCTGTCGTAGACTTGGGAATCATCCGAACATGCATGCGGGCGAAATCACCATGAATCTTGATAGAGCGGAAAAGATTTTCCCCATCATAGTAAGACTCAATCCGCTTTTCCAGCTCCTTGTCATTCATTTCAAAGCGCTGACGGAAAATGACCTCCGCTTGGTGAGGAACGACTGCCGCATAAGGCACAGTCATATTCGGTGACACCTCAACCACTTCTGGCACTTCTCCAGATCCCTTTGCCTGATAAGCCTTACCATCGAGAATAATGAGCTCACCATCAATAGAGTCCAGCGTTCCCAAACCCAAATCTCCATACTGAAGCAGCTCCCCAACAGTCATACTGCCATCGTAAAGACCAGCCATCAAAGCTCCCAAAGTATTATATTGAAATAATTTGATTGGTTCTGCCATTCTTTTTCCTTTTTCTTTTATTAGATTATTCGTTCAGCTAGCTAATACATCCTTATAAACAGCTGCTACCTTTAAAAGAGCCTAAAGACTAAGCATCGTTACATGTGCTTACTAAATTTCTACCGCCAATCATTATACCATAAATTGCGGGAAAGGGCTGAGCGAGTGCCTCTTCAGATCTTATAAGCTTTCATAAAGTTCCTGCATACTAGCATCATCAGGTACTAGTCTCAAGTAAGAAGCTCCAGCCCTTTTAGCTTCGTCGAATCTGCCTAGTTCTCGCAAAAGATAGACATACTGCTCCAGAAACTCTGGATTGTCTTGCAATTCGCGAGCCAGTTGATTATAGAGTTCTTCTGCTTTTTCCAGATTTTCCAAAGCCTGATAAGCACGCGCTAAATTCCAGCGGGTCAAGGCATTATCGACTTCTTGCTCTGCAAATTCTAAAATATCCTCATAACGCTCCTGCTCCAAGTAAAGAGTAGTCAGTCGCAAGGCATCTCTTCCATATCATCCGCATCTTCCTGAGCCTGCAAGAGATAATGTTCAGCCGCTTTCTCATCATGAAGTTCATAAGAAAGCTGCGAGGCTAAGAGCAAGAGCCGAGTCTCAAAAGGATTCTTAGCCAAGCCCTGCTGGACAAGGGTCAGGGCTTCAGCCGTCCGATGATCCGCATGAAGAGATAGGGCATAGCCATATTCGTAGCCTTCAAAATCCGGCGACAGAGTATCCAGCTGCTTGAAATAAAGATTGGCCTTCTGGTATTCTTCCTGATCCGCTAATATAGTTGCCAGCTCATAAACCGCAGCATCGTCATACTCCAGCTCAACAGCTTTCTCCAAAAACTCAATGGCCGCTGCAAATTTTCCAAGACTGGCATAGCAGACCCCAATCCGCTGATAGGTTGAGACGCCTGTCTGCTCAAAGATTGAGCGATTGTCTAGCTGGGCGTATTCCTTAATCGCCTGAGAAAAATCCCCCAGCTCCAAATCTATTTCAGCCAGACCAAAGGTTACCAAAGGCTCATCACTCAGCGCCGCCGCCTGAGCCAGTTTTTCTCGAGCGACATCAGGCAGCCCCTCTAGCTGATAGAGGTCAGCCTTAGCCAAGAGAGCAGCAACATACCAGTCACTGTCCGGCTGAATCTCCTCCAGATAGGCAAAAGCCTGCTCCAAGTCCCCATCGTCACTGGCAATAGCTGCCAGACTGATATAAGAAGCCGGATAGTCAGGAGCCAACTTTTCAAAAATACGCTTGGCCTGAGGGAAAAAGCCGATACTCTCTAAGTAATCGGCCAAATCCAATAATTCTTCTTCGCTGTCTGTAGTCAGGGCTTGCTCGAAATAGCGGTCAGCCAGAGCTAGGTCCTGCTCCTGTAAAGCTGCCAACATTTGCTCACTCTTGCTCACTGATTTCTCCTTCTTGTTCAAAATCGGCTTCGTAAAGGCCACTTACTTTCTGATACCACTTAAAGATGGCTGCAATGGCAACCTTGGCTGAAGCATAGGCGGGAATTCCCAGGAAAACGCCCCAAATCCCAAACATGGTGCCAGAAGTCAATAATACGAATAAAATCGTAATCGGATGAATGCTGAGCTGACTGCCCAAGACCAGAGGAGAAACAAAACGCCCCTTCGATAGTCTGCTCAATGATGAAAACGACAATGACTTTAGCTAGCATCACTGGACCGCCAGCAATCAAACCGATTGCCAGAGCTGGAAGCATAGCCAAAAAGCTGCCCAGATAAGGTACCAGATTGAGAACGCCCGGCAATTACTCCAAGAGTGACACCATAGCGCAGACCAATAATCTTGAAGAAAACGATAAACATCAGAGCTACAATGATAGCAACCGTCACCTGACCTCGCACATAGTTAGCCAGCTGGCTGTTGATATCTGTCATCACTTGACCAAAAGGATTCTCGGAATTTAGTTGGCAGAAACTGGGTCACATAGCCTTTTAGGTTTTTCCCGTCTCTCAGCAGGTAAAAAAGGATAAACGGCATGATGATAATAGCCACGACAATCTGCGAAGTTGTACTGATTAAGTTACCCGCCCAATTGACTGCCCGCGATGAAAAATTGCTGGCCCAATCGGTAATCTGGCTGATAGATTGCTAGTGTATTCTTCAATCTGCGGCTTGAAAATCTGCCGAAATATACTTAGTCACGACATCGTCGATGAACTTGTCAGCCTGCTTCAGATAAGCAGGAACATTTCTGACAAAGGCCATGACCTGATGCTGCAAAGCTAGGAATAGCAACAGCCAAGCCCCAGATAATCAAAAAAGCAATTAAAACAAAGACAATGGTAATAGCAACCAGTCGATTAATCTTGTGCTTTTCCATCCAGTCGACGATAGGATTTAACAGATAATAAAGCAGGCCAGCTAAAATAACCGGCAGCATGATTACTCCCAAAAATTCAATGACTGGGCTAAAAATAAAACTGATTTTACTAAGTATAAAAATATTCAGTCCCCATCAAAAGGGTTACTAAAAATACTGTAATGGCCTTGTTATCTAAAAACCATTTAAAAAACCAGGACAGGCTAAAATCTTTTTCTTTGTGCTCCATATTCTCCTCCTTTAACTTGTCATTTCATTGTAACATTTTTCAGAGAAAAATTCTCAGCTCAGCTATAGGGAAAAGCAAATAAAAAGAGAGGAGCCAGAAACTTGTATTTTTCACAAAATACAGCTTCTGACTTCTCTCTTCGGCTTCTGCAGGGCCAGCTAGAATGCAAGGCTATTTTCAACAGCCGGCAGAGAAATGCTAAAGCGCATCTTCCGCCCTTCAACGGCTTCAAACTGATATCGCAGACCATGCTTGTCCAAAATTTGCTGAACGATAAAGAGTCCCAGACCAGTCCCGCCATCCTTGCGATTGCGACTGTAGTCTGGCCGATAGAAAGGCTGAAAAATCTGCTGGATTTGGTCTTTGTTTAAGACTCGTTCCGCCTCATTTTCGATGACTAGCTCACGCTCTTCCAGCCTGAGTAGAATCTGTCCACCTTCTACTGTATAATGAAAGGCATTGTCCAGAAGATTTTTGATAGCCTTGAGCAGATAGGTGCGGTTACCCTTGACCTTCACTTCTGCCAGTTCAACCTGAAAATGGTAGTGTCTGACATCTGCTAAAACTCGATAGGTGCTCAGATTTTCCTCCAAGACCTGCTTGAGTGAAAAGACTTCTTGTTCAGTTTCAGTCTTCATCTCCAGTTTAGAAATGGCTAAGATAGACTGAACTAACTCCGACTGCTCCTCTAGAATTTCTCGGCACTTCTGCAAGTACTTGTCTCGATCCTTGAACTCTCCTACTCCATAGATCATGCCATCAACCATCCCCATCATGCTGGTAATGGGTGTCTTGAGCTCATGCGATGTCATCCGCAAAAACTCAGCCTTTTCCCGCTCGCTTTCTGCAACCTTTTCATTTTCTAGGCGCAGAGCCTCGATACTGGTCAGTAGATTAGCATAGAGATGATTGATGTCTTGAGCCAGTTCAGCAATCTCATCACGCCCCTTGACCTGACAGGTCACATCTGGCGCCAGACTCGTCATTTGACGGGTGCTCTTAGAGATGGCTTTGATCCGCTGACTGGAAGTCCGGCTATAGAGATAGGCAGCCAGACCACCCAGACTCAGAGATACAAGCAAGACAAATGGATAGAGATTGAGCAAAATCCGACTAGCATCAGAAACCGGCTGTAAGGAATATTCCCCTCTCAGGACAACTTCTTTACCATCCGAAGTTCGAAAACTTTCTGATAAACTCTTGCTCTCATAGTCACTGTTGGCAATCGTTGGAACGATGGTCAGCTGCAGAGAACTTTCATCTCCTGCCTCAAGAGAGGGATAGAGAATCGTATTGTCTTTCGCCAGTAAGGTAAACCAAATTAGATTGCTCTTTTTACTATAATCACTCAAGAGCTCGCCGATTTGCATGACTGGACTTTCCCTTGACCTGCTTGGAAACTTGGTCAAACTCCCGCTGAGCTTCTCCACTCTTAACCTGCTGATAATACACCGGCATGGCAAAGTAAAGACTGGCTAGAACGATAGTCACCACCACGAAAATGATGGACGAGGTCAAGAGAAAGTTCTTTTTGACAATTTTCACTTGTCTTCTCCTCCAAGCTGATAGCCCATACCCGTAATGGTTTTCAGCGGTACACCCGGAATCTTTTTACGGATGTTCTTGATATGATTATCCAGCACCCTGACTATCCAGCTCACTGTAGCCCCAAATGGTATTCATCAGCTGATCACGGGTCACCAGGTGTCCCTTCCTCTTAGCTAGAGTCTGCAAGATTTCATATTCTTTCTTGGTCAGAGGCATCTTTCTCACCCTGCCAGTAAACCGTGCAGTCATCAATCGAAACCGTCAGGTCGCCAACAGCAATCTCTGAAGCAACTGTATTTCTGCGCAGAATATTCTCAATCCGTTTGACCAAGATTAGCGGTGAAAAAGGCTTGGTTACATAATCACTGATGAGATGGTTAAAGCTGACCAGCTGGGTATACTCGTCATCTAGAGCAGTTAAAATCATGACCGGAATCTGAGAAGTCTTGCGGATTTCTTTCAGCACTTCCAGACCGCTCTTGGTCGGCAGCATCATATCTAAGATGACCAGATCAAAGGGCTCTTCTTCAAAAGCCTGCAAAGCATCGCCACCATCAAATACTGGCCTTACCTCATACTGACTTTCCTTTAAAAACTCGCAAATCACTTGATTAATCGTCGTATCATCTTCCACCACTAGAATCTTGTGCATACTTAGATTTTTCTCCTTTACCTATTCAAATCGCAGGGCCTCGATTGGATCCAGCTTGGATGCTTTCACAGCTGGCAGGAGCCCAAATACTACTCCTATTATACAACAAAAGATTAAACTTACAAAGACAGAAAAGAGGGATAGAATATACGGATAGGCTAGAGACTGAGTGATGGCAAAGCCAGAGGCGATACCAGCCACTACGCCAATAATTCCTCCCATCAGGGTCAGGATAACTGCCTCAATCAGAAACTGCTTGAGAATGATTTTCCGTCTAGCTCCCAGAGCCTTTTTAATCCCGATTTCACGAGTCCGCTCTGTCACTGAAACCAGCATGATATTCATAACACCGATACCTCCGACTAGGAGAGAGATGCTGGCAATACCTGCTAGCAAGACGAAGTTAGATTTGTTGAGATTATCCAGCTGCCGTTCAAATTCCTGCAGGTTGAGCACACCAAACATATAGTCCGACGGTGGCATTTGCTGATTGAGATAATCACTGACCTTCTTGGCCACCTTCTTCAAATCATCGGCCTTGTGGGTTTGGACAGTCACTTCAGGACTGACATTGATGGTATCAAAAATCCGATGCCACTGCTGCAGGGGAATATAGGCCACCTTTTCCGCACCAGCTGTTAAGCCACTCTGCTCAGTAGACTCAAACACACCAATCACCTTAAAAGGATTGCCCAAGACTTCTACATACTTGCCGATGCCATCACCTTTGGGAAAGAGACTATCATAAAGCGACTTTTCCAGATAGGTCACCTGCTCTTGATTTTTAAAGGCTTCTGAGTCAAATCCTTCACCTTCCAGCAGACGTTGTTGCTTGATGTCAGCAGCTGTCTGCGAAACTGCCTGAATCTTCCCAGACGACTTTTGGCTCAGGTAGTAAATCTTCTCATCTGTACCATAGGTCAGCAGAGCATTCTTGACCCCAGAGATTTCCTTAATCTTACTCAGTACATCCTCTCCCATAAAGGGAATATAAGAAGGCTTTCTGAGCTTGAGATTTCTCTGGAATGGTCGGATCGATGGCGCTTTTCTTGTCATAAACGACCTTGATTGTGTTATTGTTCCCGCCGATGAGCTGACGCTTGGTATTTTCCGTATTTCCCTCAATGATAGAAAAAGATAGCGATGATAGCGCCTATCCCGATGATAATCCCCAACATGGTCAGCATAGAGCGCATTTTATGCGACAAGATTGAATTCAGAGCTACAAAAATATCTTCCATACAGCTTCCTTTCTATCCTATCGCTTTGCTCTCTATATTACCGTCCCGCAGGATAACCGTCTGCTTGCAGAGTTGAGCTACTTCCGGCTCATGGGTAATGATGACAATGGTCTTTCCCTCATCATTAAACTGCTTGAAAGGTCCATAATCTGCACACTGGTCTTGGTATCCAGAGCCCCCGTTGGTTCGTCACCAAGGATGAAGCTGGGATTGGTTACCAAGGCTCGTGCAATGGCTACCCGCTGCTTTTGACCACCGGACAGCTCCATAGGCTTGAAATCACTTCTTTCTTCCAGCCCGACCAATCGCAACATTTCCAGAGCTCGCTCCCGTCTCTCTTTTTTAGGAATTTTCATGTAAGTCAGAGGCAGTTCCACATTTTGACAGGCCGTCAGCTTGGGCATGAGGTTAAAATTTTGAAAAACAAAGCCAATCTTCTGATTGCGCAAATCGGACAGCTGATTGTCAGACAGCTCAGACACATCGGTCCCTTCAATATGATAAGTCCCCGAACTTGCCTTATCCAGACAGCCGATAATGTTCATCAGAGTGGACTTACCAGATCCAGACGGTCCCATGATAGCCAGAAAATCCCCCTCTTTCACATGCAGATCAATTCCTTTTAAAATTGGGAATTCCTGACTGCCCTGCTGATAAGATTTGTGGATATCCTTAAGCTTTAACATGCTGTCCTACCTCCATCCCTTCTTCCATACCTGCTCTCGGGGTTGAAATGGTATCCTGCATAGTCAAACCTTCTGTAATCTCTACCAAACGGTCAGACACTTTCTTGGTCTTGACTTCATGCATTTTCAGAGTCTTACCCTCTACCTTCCAGACATAGGTCTTGCCGTTTTTACTGAAAGTATAGGCCTTATTGACTACTACCTTGCCGGCCTCAGGAGCATTTTCCACGATGTTGACATAGGAATGAGAGCCCACCAGTGGCATTTCACCACCTTGATCCAGCTCAACAGTATAAGGATACTTACCTTGGTTGGGAGTTTTCCTGTTGCTTATTCCCACCATTATTATTGGAAGTATTTTCTGCTGTCAGACTGCCGACCTGAGTTACCGTACCACTCCAGCGTTTCTTAGGATCCTTGCGATCCACCACTTCCACTTTCTGGCCAACACTCAGCTTCTCACGGTCAAATTCACTGACAGTCCCTTTGACCAGAGTTTTGGACTTGTCCATAATCTCAATAAAGTTTTCTTCTTCCTTTTTAGCCTTGGACTGATTGGGCAAATCTTCATTCATAGAGGTAATTGTTCCTGCTGTATCTGCAGTCACAGTATCATACTTCATTCGGTCTGATTCTGTCTGAGCTGTCACCTGAGCCTTTTCAGCCTCAATCTGAGCGGTCGTCACTTCATTATCCGCAGTCTTAGCATCGCTCAGCGCCTGAGCCAGCTCGTCTTCAGCTGACTTTATCTGCTCCAGCAGTGACTCATCCTGACTGGAATTGTATTTGTCCTTGAGAGAGTTAAGACTGGCCAGCTTGCGATTATAGGTTTCCCATTTAATCGCAGCGCTGTTTTGAGCGGCCGTGATGCCATTAGCCTTGGACTGGGCATCATATTGAGCCGACTGGGCTGTCAATTGCTGCTCTGTCACATAGGAAAAGAGCGGCTGTCCCCTGTGTAACGGTATCGCCATTTTTGACAAATACTTCCTTGACTTCCCCTTTAGAAGGGTCAATCTTGACCTTACTGCTATTGTTGGCAACTACTTCCCCAGATAAAACCAGGCTTGTTTTTTTACTGTTGTTGACAGCTTCTTGGACTGTCAGCGAATCAATCGTCTTATCTACCATTTTCATGGCCTGTTGTTGATTGATCTGTCTAAAATACAGATAGCCTCCCAGTCCAGCACAAGCGAGAATGACCGTGCTGCCCAATAGAATGGTCTTACGATTCATTTTTTTTCTTCGAAACATATTGCCTCCAACCTACATGTTTTAATCTTTATTCAGTTTCTGAGCTAGATCCTGATCCCATCTTCTGGAATTTCCTCACCATCTGCTGGGATTTGGATAACGTTTCCCATCAGGCATTGTGTATTCTGTCACTTCTTTGCCATCGACTGTCTTGGTCTTCTTATCAACAGCATCCTTCTGGAAGTCTACTTGTTTCCCATCCTTAATTTCTGAGTTATCAGCTTCTTTATTTCCGCATGCGGCTAAAAAGAATCCTGACATTCCGATAAGAGCAACGAGCATAGCAATTTTTTTAACGTTCATTTGATTTCTCCTTTGTTTAGCAAGCAGGAACTTTGTTGTTTCCTGACAGTAATTGTTTTTTTGAACAATTCTATTCTAACAAAGCCATCTATCCCCTTCCTACCCGCTATCTGTTTTTTATCTGTTTTTTCGAATCAATACTATTCTTTTGAAAATCAGACAAATCCTCAGCTCTAAGACCTATCATCTGCTTTTATGATATAATAGTAGCAAGTAATCTAAATATATACGAGGTAATGGAATGACACAAACAGTTTACTTTGGAACCTATACTCGCAGAGATTCCAAGGGAATTTACAAGGCGGATTTCGATACTGACAAAGAAACACTAGAAAACTTGACCTTGGTCGCAGAAGAGCCCAGTCCAACCTACCTAGCCTTTGATAAGGCTGGACATCTCTATTCTGTCGGGGCAAAGGACGGACAGGGGGGGATTGCAGCCTTTGACCAGACAGCTCAGCTCCTCAACCATGTCGTTGAAGAAGGGGCTCCGCTTTGCTATGTCGCAGTCGACGAAGAAAGTGACTTGGTATACGGTGCCAATTATCATAAAGGGCAAGTTCTAGTCTACAAACGACTGGCTGATGGCAGACTGGAACTGGCTGACTCAGCTAGCCATCAAGGTCAAGGACCACACGCCAATCAATCCTCTGCCCATGTCCACTATGCTGACCTTACACCAGATCAATACCTGATCACTTGCGACTTGGGAGCTGATGAAGTCACCACCTATGATGTTTCTGAAGATGGAAAGATTACCCCTCTGAACACCTACAAGTGTGCCGCTGGAGCTGGTGCCCGCCATATCGTTTTCCACCATCATTACAAAATCGCCTATTTAATCTGTGAGCTTAATTCTACTATTGAAGTCCTGATTTACGATGGAGTCGGCCATTTTGAACACCTGCAAACTATCTCCACCTTACCAGAGGACTTTGAAGGAGCCAATGGAACAGCTGCTATCCGCCTATCTGCTGACGGCAAGTTCCTCTACGGTTCCAACCGCGGCCATGACTCTCTTGCCGTCTACAAAATCTTAGCTGACGGCAGTTTGGACTTAATCCAGATTGCACCTACCAATGGCCAAAATCCTCGGGATTTCAACATCACACCAGATCAAAACCATATCATCGCTGTCCATCAAGATTCAGACAATGCAACCATCTTCAAACGCGATGCGGAAAGTGGAAAATTGACAGAAATCTCCCACGATTTCTACGTTCCCGAAGCTGTTTGCGTGACCTTTAAATAAGCAGAATTCTTGTCTTTCTATTAGAAATTTGATTAAATAATATAAAAAAATACCAAGGAGCAACAACTATGAATCCAGTAGATTTATTTAACCAAGTAAAAGAAATGATTGAAAAGAAAGACTTTGATGGCGCTAAAAAGTTTATCGAAGAAAACAAAGACAAACTCGGTGAATACCTAGATCAAGCTAAAAAATTAGTAGCTGGAAATGAAATGGCAAGTAATGCTATTGATAAAGTCAAAGGTTTGTTCGACAACTAAGAAAGCAAAAACGCTTGAAAAATCAAGCGTTTTTTGTGTATCATTTTTTATAAAATCAATGGCAAAAAAATTTGTGCTAAGCCTAGAAAAGCTAGATAACCCAATACATCTGTTGCCGTGGTAATGAAAATGGTCGAGGCTAGAGCTGGATCCTGATTCAGTGTCTTGATAATCAACGGTACAAAGTAACCAAATAGAGCACCACATGCTAGATTGATCATCATAGCCAATACCACAATCACAGACAGATAGAAATTTTGATAGAAGACAAACATGACAATCGCTGCAATCAAGCCAGTAAAGAAACCATTAACCAAAGCTAGCACGATTTCTTTGAATACTAAATTCCGATCTTCTTTCAGATCCAGTTTCCCCAAGGCAATTCCCTGGATAACCAAAGCAAGTGTCTGAGAGGCAGAATTTCCGCCCATTCCCGTGATAATAGGACTAATCGCTGCTAATGCTACAACTTTTGAAATCGTATCATCAAAAAGTGCTACTGTCGCAGAAGCTAGAAATGCTGTTACTAGGTTAATCATCAACCAAGGTAAGCGTTTCTTGAGTGATTCTTTGAAAGGTCCTCCAATTTCTTCACTTTCTTGGACACCACCCATCCGCAAGATATCTTCTTGATACTCTTCTTGCAAAACATCGACGATATCGTCAATTGTGATGATTCCTAGCAATACCTGCCGATGATTGACGACCGGTACGACAGATAAATTATATTTGGCAGAAAGCTGGGCTACCTCTTCTTGGTCAACCTCTGGCGTCACAGTCACTAACTGAGTGTTCATAAATTCGCTGAGTTTCATATCCGCATCATGAATAAACAAATCACGGATATCAATCCAGCCAACTAGCGAATGATGCACATTTCTAATAAATAAGGTATCAATAACTTCTGTATTGGGCGAAATTTCTCTCAATTTATTGAGAGTTGCTGAGACGGTCAGATTTTCATTTAAGGTAATGAATTCTTTCGTCATCAGACCACCAGCTGTCTGAGGATCGTAAGCCAACATAGCTTTCAAATTCTCTTGACTGGTATTTTTCATCATACTTAAGTATTGCTTACGCAAGTCCACACTCAAGTAACCCAAAATATCTACCACATCATCATCTGGCATAAGATAAAAAAGAGTGCTGGTACGTTTGAAAGAAATCGATTGGATAATCTGTCGTTGCAACTCCGGCTCGGCTTCTTTTAAAATCTCTACCAATTGATCATCACTAGCCATTTCCGTAAAGGTTTTGAGGAGATTCCCTTCCTCATCCTCCAAGGCCTCCAAAGAAAGAGCAATATCAATGGGATAGTAATCGTCAAATATCTGATTAAAAACTTCCCTATCCTGTGATAGTAAGACCTGATTTAATAATTCTTCCATTGTACTCCTCCTTCCACTTTGCTAGTATACCATAAAAGACTGATTTTTATACAAGAAAGCTATAAAATCCTCAGTAAATCACTTACTTTTTCAACCATGTAGTCACAAGGAAACGCAGGGTTCTCTTGATTATGTTTTCCTAAACCTTGTCGAATCCAGATTGTTGTCATTCCTAGCTTTTTAGCAGGAATCATATCATTGTCAATACGATCTCCAACGTAAATAGCTTCCTGTGGAGAAATACCTGCTTTTTCCAAAGCGTATTCAAAAATAGCTAGATCAGGTTTACTGAATCCAACATCAGCAGAACCTACAACTACTCCAAAATAAGAGCCTAGTTCAAATCGTTCTAAACGCTCTGCTAGATTTTCTTGCTGATTGGCAATGATGCCGAGGTGATAAGATTTAATCAATTCTCCCAAAACAGTTGCTACATCTTGAAAGAGAATATCTGTTGTATGATCCCATTTGGGACGTGAAAGAGCACTCGGTGCAAAGAAAGTCCATGTCTCCTTAACAGGATCTTTATTTTCCTTAGCAAAAGCTATCATTTTAGCCTCAAATTCCTCAAGAGATAAAGTATGCCCAGCCTCACACAGAACTTTTCTAAGCAATGTTCTCGGAAAATGATGATAGGTCTTCCTTTCATCAATTAGGGTTGACCCTAAATCAAAAAATATCCATTGTTTCATCTTTCTACCCCAAAAAAGCTAGGACTAAGTCCTAGCTCCTCTTATATCTTGTTAGATTATTTTTTCAAGTTATAGAAAGCTTGAAGACCTTTGTATTGAGCAACTTCACCAAGTTGATCTTCGATACGAAGCAATTGGTTGTATTTAGCAATACGGTCTGTACGTGAAAGTGAACCAGTCTTGATTTGACCTGCGTTAGTTGCAACTGCGATGTCAGCGATTGTTGAATCTTCAGTCTCACCTGAACGGTGTGATACAACTGCAGTGTAACCAGCTTCTTTAGCCATTTCAATCGCTTCAAAAGTTTCAGTAAGAGTACCGATTTGGTTAACTTTGATAAGGATTGAGTTAGCAGCACCTTCTTTGATACCACGAGCAAGGTAGTCAGTGTTTGTTACGAAGAAGTCATCACCAACAAGTTGTACTTTCTTACCAAGACGTTCAGTAAGAGCTTTCCAACCATCCCAGTCATTTTCATCCATACCATCTTCGATAGTGATGATTGGGTATTTGTTAACCAACTCTTCAAGGTAGTCAATTTGTTCTGCAGATGTACGAACAGCAGCACCTTCACCTTCAAATTTAGTGTAGTCGTATACTTTACGTTCTTTATCGTAGAATTCTGATGATGCACAGTCAAATCCGATAAATACATCTTTACCTGGAACATAACCAGCAGCTTCGATAGCAGCGATGATAGTTTCTACACCATCTTCAGTTCCTTCAAAACGAGGAGCGAATCCACCTTCGTCACCAACGGCAGTTTCCAAACCACGAGATTTAAGGATTTTCTTAAGAGCGTGGAAGATTTCAGCACCGTAACGAAGAGCTTCTTTGAATGTTGGAGCACCAACTGGCAAGATCATGAACTCTTGGAATGCGATTGGAGCATCTGAGTGAGATCCACCATTGATGATGTTCATCATTGGAGTTGGAAGAACTTTAGTGTTGAATCCGCCAAGGTAGCTGTAAAGTGGCATTTCAAGATAGTCAGCAGCAGCACGAGCTACAGCGATAGACACACCAAGGATTGCGTTTGCACCCAATTTACCTTTATTAGGAGTACCGTCCAAAGCGATCATTGCACGGTCGATGGCTTGTTGGTCACGAACATCGTAACCGATAATAGCTTCAGCGATAACGTTGTTTACATTATCAACTGCTTTTTGTGTACCAAGACCACCGTAACGAGATTTGTCGCCATCACGAAGTTCAACTGCTTCGTGCTCACCTGTAGAAGCTCCTGAAGGAACCATACCACGTCCGAAAGCACCTGATTCAGTATAAACTTCTACTTCAAGTGTTGGGTTACCGCGTGAGTCTAGGACTTCGCGAGCGTAAACATCAGTAATAATTGACATTTCTTACTCTCCTTATTATTTAAAATTATTTACTAGTCTATGATACCTCAAAAACGCTTTTTTTTCAAGGAAAAATAGAGAATCTAAGCAAATTTGAGAAATTTTGCACAAGAAAACGATTCCAAATTTACTATATAAATGCTTTTCCAGCAAATCAGAACAGACATTCGAGCTTTTAGAATTTCTCCTTTTTATGGTACAATTTTTATTATGACTGATATTAATAAAGTAATCATGGAAAAAGCCCAGGGCGGAGTCAAGCTCAACCCTGATGAACAGCGTAGATTTTTAGGGACTTTTGAGGAGCGAGTGCTGGCCTCCTGCTCTATTGAGCAAGCTAACAGCTCTCTCATTCGCGGTCATTTCAAGGAAATGCTCAGTAGCATCATGAAAAACTGCCAACCTGTAATTGTCAAAATTTCCCCAGAAGTCGAGTCTGGCAATCAAATCTTTTATCTAAAAACCTCCAAGGAGCTGGGCTGTGAAGCGACTATCGTCTCTAGTGATTACCAGTCTTCTCCTTTTGGCCTGATTGTCCATAGCGACCATCTGGTCCAAGTAGATGATAAGGACATGAGCCAACAGTTTGCTAGTCTCCTTCAGCCAGCAGAAAAACCAGTAAAAGAAAAGCGCTCCCTATGGAAAAAATGGTTTAGCTAGGATGACAAATTTAGAAAAACTTTTTGCCTTCTTTTGAAGCTGAAAAATCAGCGTGATTGGCAAACCTATCAGACCTTTCTTTCTGATCACGTTAGCTGGGAATTAGAAGATGACACAACCGAAATCATCGAAGGAAAAGCGGACTACTTGACTAAGATTCAAAAAGCCTACCATAACAACCCCGTCAATTTCGTTGTACTTATTATCAGCTTAGTCCTGACCAGAATCGGATTGTGACTATTTTAGAAAATGAGTTGGGTGACCTGTCTTGTGATATCTTCTTCTTTGAAAAGGGCATGATAGTCAAAGAAATTGAATACCTACTAAAAAAAGCGGACTAACCGCTTTTTTTCATTTTTAGTAGATTGCCAATATTTCTTGCTGTGCGAATCAAATTTTGCTCCGCTTGCTCTAGAATCCTATCCAAACTATCCGCTCGCGCAATAATCGGAAAAGCTGCCTGGATATTCTCAACTGGGAAATCCGGTAAATCATCAGCCAGGCTACCGCAAATCGCCAGTACAGGGATGCCTTCTGGTGTTCGTCTTGCGACCCCGACTGGTGCCTTACCCGCCAAAGATTGACGATCCATCCGTCCTTCGCCCACTACGACCAAGTCCGCTTTTTTGACTCTGTCATCAAAATCCAGTAAATCTAGACAGGTTTCAATACCCGAAACAATTTTTCCTCCAGCAAAAGCAACCAGTCCTGCTGCCATTCCGCCTCCAGCCCCAGCTCCACCCATATCAATTACCTGAGGATCGACCAACTGATAGAAATCAGACATAGCTTGGTCTACTTGAGAAAAAGTAGGGGAGCTAGACCTTTCTGACCTCCGAAAACAGTTGTCGCACCGCGAGCTCCACAAAGAGGATTGTCTACATCCGTCAAAATCTCAAGCTCAACTTCCCTCAAGAAAGCAGGAACGTGCTCAGCTGATATTCGAGCGACCTTTCCCAAAGACGAGCCAATGGGGCGCAGTCTATGATTATCCGCATCGAAAAATTCATAGCCTAGGCCTGCTGCCAGTCCAATTCCACCGTCATTGCTGGCCGAACCTCCAACACCAACTAGAATCTTTCTGACACCGTCTTCAGCCAGGTGCAAAATCAATTCTCCCAATCCTTTGGTCTCTATGGCCAAGGGATTTCGTTTTTCCTGCGGAATAGACGCGAGTCCGACCAAGTGAGCCATTTCAAAAAGTGTTTGCTGACCATTTCTGGCGTAAGACATTTTTACTGGCTGACCAAAGGGCCCAGTCACAGTGTGGTAAAATTCAGGCCAGCCCAAGGCTGCTGTCAGCGCAGCCATTGTCCCCTCGCCCCCGTCACCGACCGGCAGCAAGTCAAAGCTGGCATCTAGCAAGGCCTGAGAAAAGCCCGTCTGAAGAGCTTGAGCAACCTGAGGAGCTGACAAGCTTTCCTTGAAAGAATCCGGTGCAATAAGAATATGCATGCTTCTCTCCTATTCTTTTCTATTGTCTAAAAGATCAATGACCCGATAGAGATTGCATTCTTGAATCTGATAAGGAGCCTGCTCTCGCACAATTGGCTTGGCCATAAAGGCAATTCCTATCCCTGCTGCTTGAATCATAGGCAGATCATTTGCGCCATCTCCCATAGCAATTGTTTGATTTAATTCCAACTTGTTTTCAGCTGCCCATGCTTTTAGCATGGCAAGCTTGGTATCCTTAGTGACAATCTCTCCTAAGACTCGTCCTGTCAAAAAGCCCCTGCTGGATTTCCAAACGATTTGCCTTGACGTAGTCAATTCCAAGCTGCTCAGCCAGTCTGTCCACCGTCTCATGAAAACCACCTGACACCAAGCCTACTTTATAGCCACGTTTATGCAGCTCATCGACCAGTTCCTCGGCTCCCGGAGTGAAGTGGAGCCTTTCAGCAATTTGAGCAAAAATATCCTCCGGCAGGCCTTTTAAAAGAGCGACACGCTCACGTAAGGCAGCTTCAAAGTCCAACTCTCCTCGCATGGCACGCTCTGTAATAGTCGCAACCTGAGCTCCTACACCCGCCTCCTCTCCTAGCAGGTCAATCCCCTCTTCCATGATTAAGGTGCTGTCTACATCCATGACTAACAAGCCTTTGACTCTTTTCATCTCTTACTCCTTCCCAATTATTGATTAGCCATCTTATTGTTTAAATATCATTAAATCTATTTGAACAACCTTATCCTTCGATTTCATTTGGATTGAAATCCCATAGATTGTTCCACTAGAGTAATGTAATTCTTATTCGACAGGTAGTATCCCTCTGGCATATCATACTTTGTTTTTTTCAGACTGTTTTAAAGATTTCAGATTGATTTTTCTGGCTGGTAGATAATATCACGAAGCTCTGTTTCAGCACTCTTAAAAGTCTCTTTTCACATCCAAAGATTCAAAGATAATCTCTTTTGAACAACTAAATTAAAGAAATCTCTTCATCAAACAAAGGAGTTATCTCTTGGTTATAAGTTTAATTTAGCATTAGAATAAGTAACAGGAACTAGTCTCTTCTATTATCACCGATTGTTATTGTATAGTGACCCATTAATGTCAGATTGAGTAATATCTAAATTCCACCTCATAATTCTTTTGACTTCGTCTCCATGCTTTTATAGTAACAGTACTTATGTAAGCCCTTTTAATCCAGTAAAATCTTTTTTCTCTTGCTCTAAAGAAACTTTAAACTATTGGGCTCAAAAAGTTCTTTCAAAATTCATACTGTTCTCTTTGTTCTGTTTTTTTGGGACAGTATAATCATCTAAACGCCAGCCATTTATCAATGTTATTGATAAAACGGCTACACCTCCAAGAATAATGAAAGTAATATATTTTTTAATCTTTTTCATTTTCTTTTATAGACTTTCTGCTTTCATTTGTCCCTCTATTATAACATAAGAGCCCTTTTTTTGCTGAGAATGGAAAAAAAGAAAGTTCCCGAAGGAACTTCTTTCTAAAAAGCGAATATTCTCGCGTGTTTTTTCGTAGGATGTCACAAAACGCTCTGTCACGCCTGGCTCGACAAGATCCAAAGCTTTTGAAATGATTTCCAAAGATTGAGCGTAGTCGTAGTCATGTTCAAAGACATACAAGGACTTGTTGAAGGCTGCTTGTACGTTATCATCAAAGGAACGATAGCGGTTTGAATACTGCAGCAGCTGCTCAGTCAAGGTAGCATCTTGGACGATACGATAGGTTTCTTCTTCCAATTGCTCCATATCATTTCCTAGAATTTCCAGCCAACGGTTAACTGATTCGATATTGACTCGTGTAGCTTCCAATTCCTTAACCAACTCTTCAATATTGTTGCTGGTTGAGAAGAAAATTTCTAAGAAAGAGTCTGGATACCTGGCAAATTGCGTTTTTCCATATATCTCTTAATGGTATGCAATTTGTTAGCATAGATATTGACTTTTTGGCGAGCGTTGGCATCATCTTTTTCAATCTCTGCCAGTGCTTCACCAAGAGAAATCTGCTCATCTTCGATTTCTTTCAAACGCTCTTGGATAGCTTCCAACTCTTCCTGAACCACAGAATAAGCTTGCTTGGTTTCAGAAGAATCTTCTACCGCACTAAGTACCACATCTTCTTGGGCAGAAAGCTCAGCCTGCAATTCTTTGACATGAGAAGTTTCCGTATCAGAGAGAAGAAAGGTTTGAGATAAACGTTCTATCTCTTTTTGGAGTTGCTGGTTGTTTTGCTTAGTGTGAGCCAGATAGCTAGGCAAGTTTTTAATCAGCTTCTCCACTACTTTGTGAGCTTCAATTTCCCGCGTAAAAATTTCATAGAGAGCGTTAATCTCTTCTTGCGCCTGCTCATTTTCATACTCAGCATTATCTAGCTCTAGGGCTGAAATATTGGCTTCGTTGCGTTTGAGACTTGCATGAAGCTGCTGGAAGCGAGACTCTATATCTGTTTCGATAAAGTGATAACCAGATTCCAAGAGCTTACGGTGACCAGATTCTAAGTCTTCCAACTGATCTGGCAGCTTTCACAGTCAACTCTTCGACAATGGCAGGAACTTTCTCAACGATATGTGTCAGAGCAAGGATATGATCCTCAGCTTTTATCCAAGATTTCAGCTGCCTCAACCGGGTCACCCTGAAGAATTAAGGGTCACAAACTGAGAAAACTCTGATTGGATATTTTTCCAGCTGTTTTCTCAATCTCAGCTAAGGCTTGTCCCATACGAGTCCGCATTCTCCGCCACCTGGGTTTGCAGTTTTTTTCAAACAAATCCAAGGGCATGAAGCACACGACCGCTATTCTTAGACTCTTGCTCTTTTAAGATCTTCCAAGGCTGCACGAATCATCTTGATATCTTCGTCAATCAAATCAATCTGACTTTCAATATTGCCGATAGCATGCTTGGCTTTTATGAAACGGAAAGAATTATTGTACCCTTCTGCTTCAAATAGATTGTTTTCGATATCAGCAAATGAATTTAAGGACAAGTCCACCCATTTTTGATTCCATTCACGGAAGGCTACCTGACTCTGCCCAATCAAATGCATATTTTTTACTTCTTCAACTTCATCATTCACAGGGAGATTATAGAGTGCTTCTTTTCTCTCCTCCAAATTTTGAAGTAAAGCTTCATTTCTCTTTCTCATCAGAACTGCAGTACCATAGCCGACAACCAAAAGCAGAGCTACCACAGCAACGAGAATAACTAGTCCAATAGACATATAGAACTCCTTCACATTGTTACTATAAAGCAAACATAATGATTATATCATATTTTTGCCCATAATGGTTGATTTTTCTGATTTTTTTAGACGTCGAGCGTACTGTATACAGCATTTTCTTCGATAAATTCACGACGAGGTTCAACGCGATCCCCCATCAGCATGTCAAAAATCTTGTCAGCTTCCGCTGCATCATCCACTGAAACCCGTGCCATCAAGCGATGTTCAGGATTCATAGTTGTCTCCCACAGCTGATGGTCATCCATCTCTCCAAGACCTTTATAGCGTTGAATGGTTGGCTTGGAGCGACCTTCACTGTAGCGAGCCAAAGCAGCTTGAAGATCTTCTTCCTGATTAGCACCTGGCTGGATATATTCTTTGACTTCACTTCCGACCTTGACACCATAGATTGGTGGCTGAGCGATATAGACAAATCCAGCTTCCAGAACTGGCTTCATATAGCGGTAAATCAAAGTCAAGAGCAGGGTCCGAATGTGAGCACCGTCTACATCGGCATCAGTCATGATGACTAATTTTTGGTAGCGGGCCTTGCTGACATCAAAGTCAGCTCCAAAGCCAGTTCCCATAGCAGTAAAGAGACTGCGGATTTCTTCATTGGCCAATATCTTGTCCATGCTGGCTTTTTCAACGTTGAGAATCTTACCGCGAATTGGCAAAATGGCCTGAAATTCACGGTTACGACCGGACTTAGCTGAACCACCTGCTGAGTCCCCCTCCACGATGAAAAGTTCAGTTTCCTGAGGGTCGTTAGACGAGCAGTCGGCCAATTTACCAGGCAGATTGGAGATTTCCAAGCCAGACTTCTTACGGGTTACTTCCCGAGCTCGCTTGGCAGCAATTCTAGCCTTAGAAGCCAAAATTCCTTTTTCAACGATTTTTCGAGCTACCGCAGGATTTTCCAAAAGAAAATCTGAGAAAGCTTCACTAAGAGGCGATTGGTAATCTTGACCACTTCGCTATTGCCCAGCTTAGTCTTGGTCTGACCTTCAAACTGAGGGTTGGGATGCTTGACAGAGATGACAGCTGTCAGTCCCTCACGAACATCTTCCCCAGTCAGATTGTCCTCGTTTTCTTTGAGAAGTTTGTTTTTCTTGGCATAGTCATTGATAACCCGTGTCAGGGCGGTCCGGAAACCTTGTTCATGTGTTCCACCCTCGTGGGTGTGGATGTTATTGGCAAAGCTCATGACTGTTTCGTGGTAACCAGTCGTATACTGCATAGCTACTTCAACCGTAATATCGTCCATTTCGCCATCGGTATAAATCGGCGTTTCAAAGATTACATCCTTGTTTTCATTGATGTATTGTACATAGCTGGCAATCCCACCCTCATAGTGGTAATCCTTGACCTGCTCCATTCCATCCCGCTTATCAGTGATGGAAATTCTGAGACCACGATTGAGAAAGGCCAATTCTTGCACCCGCTTATTGAGCTTTTCAAAGTCAAATTCTACTGTTTCAGTGAAAATCTCTGGATCTGGTGTAAAAGTGAACTGTCGTACCTGTACGGTCTGTCTCACCAATGATTTCTAGATCAGCGACTACTTGACCACGACTGATATTCTTGGTAATGAATCTGACCGTTCTTATAAACGCGGACATCCAGCTGAGTGGACAAGGGCATTTACAACGGAAGAACCCACACCGTGCAGACCTCCCTGATACCTTGTATCCGCCACCGCCGAATTTTCCTCCGGCATGGAGCACAGTAAAGACTGTTTCCACGGCTGGACGGCCTGTTTTCTCCTGAATATCAACAGGAATTCCCCGACCGTTATCCACTACTGTTATGGAATTGTCTTTTTCGATAAAGACCTGAATGTGACTGGCAAAACCAGCCAACGCCTCATCAATTGAGTTATCAACAATTTCCCATACTAAATGGTGCAGACCTTCCTTGGAGGTCGAACCGATATACATCCCTGGACGCATACGAACGGCTTCTAGGCCTTCTAAGACCTGAATCTGACTGGCATCATATTCCTGGGCCTGTATATCTTGTTGCTTTTCTTCTGTCATAGTGTTCCTTTTCTAATCAATATCTATAAATTCTTCAAGATGCTGCATATTATCAAAGAGATAGGTGTCAAAGCCAGCTGCCTGTCCCTGCTTCAATATCCAGTGGACGGTCACCAATGACCAAGCCAGAGGAAATCTGATACTTGTCTTTTAGATAGAGCATGGAGTCTGGTGAGGGTTTCCTTGGAAAACCATTTGCTGCTGTCACCACTTCTGTAAATGCTGATGAAATAGCAGTCTTTTTCCAAGATTTCCAGCACTTGGTTGTCCCGGTGGGAGACCAGAAAGTTCCGACCACCCTTGTCCACAATCCGCCTAAGCAAGTCTGCCGCGCCGTCAAATAAGACAGGATGAGTCAACTCTTCTGCTTCATTGGCCTTATAAAACTTTAAAAAGTCTTTTTCTTGGGGAAGCAAACTGCTGGACAGCATAGTCTGTAGACACCTTGAGGGCCTTATAAACTTCGTCGTGACCAGCTTGCAGACCAAACTCTTTCAAGGTTTGAACAAAAGCTGCTGTCGAAGTTTCATAATTATCCAAGAGTGTTCCACCTAAATCCCAGATGTAATCTTGATAATTCATACCTTTCATTATACCATAATTTTCATGAAAAAGGGGCTAATATTTGCCCGAATCCAGCACTTTTCCGACTTTTTTTCAACCCTTTTTCTAAACAAAATATCTCAAAGAATCTAAAATTTAAAAATGGCTGCCGGTTTCGTCCTTTTCAACATCTCTAAACCCGTTCCATATAGAGGACGGCAAAGATGCATAAGAGTTCAAAAAAGCTGGGACACAGTTATGAATCCCAGCCTATTTTTAATTCTCAAATACATCTGTATAAAGCATGGCATCAGCCAACTGGTCAGCGTCTCCTCCCAGCTGACGAACCAGCTCATAGGCAAAAGCCAAGGCAGTCGATGGACCACGGCTAGTAATCAGCTTCCCATCAACAAGAACTGTTTCTTTACGGTAAGTTCCATTTTTAATATTGTCTTGCGCACCATCATAGCAAGTGAAATACTTACCAGTCAAGATACCTGCGCGGTCAAGAGCAATGGGAGCGGCACAAATGGCAGCGATGAATTTGTCCGACTGCTGAAAGTCCTGCAAAAGCTGCATCAGGCGGTCATCATCACGAAGATTAGCTGATCCTGGCATCCCCCCTGGCAAGATAACCATATCATAGTCATCCAGCCGGCCCTTCCAGACCTGATCCGCCTGAACAGTGATGGCGTGAGAGCCAGTCACTGATTCATCAAAACCAATCATATGACAGACAAGACCTGCACGGCGCAAGACATCCACAACTGTCAAGGCCTCGATTTCTTCAAAGCCGGGAGCTAGTAGTAAAGCTGCTTTTTTCATGAAAATATCCTTTCTGAGATGAGCCAATCACAAAAACTCATCTGATTTGTGAGTCAAAAACTTGCTTTATCTTTTAATTTTAATTTCTTCAGTACGACTTTTTTACGGACAGCTGGAATTCGCTCCTTCTTTTTCATCCGTCAGGCTGTTCTGATAGGAGACGGACAGTAGGAGACCAACACCGATAAGATTACTGATGATAGAAGATCCGCCCTGTGAGATAAAGGGCAGCGGAATCCCTGTCAGAGGCAGAATTCCTGTCACCGCTCCAATATTTTCAAAGATATGGAAGAGCAGCATCATGATAAAGCCAGTTGAGATATAGGTATAAAACTGGTTGTTGGATTTAATCGTAATCTTGAGCATACGATAAATCAACAGTAAATAGAGCATGATAACCAAGGTTGAACCCAGAAAGCCAAAATCTTCCGCAATGACGGTGAAAATCATATCACTTTCCCGAACAGGCACCAAGAGATTCGAAACATTAAAGCCTTGACCAGTCAGACCGCCGCTTCCGACAGCGATTTGTCCCTGTGCTTGCTGGAAGGTGGTCGTCTGAGCGTAGTCAAAGGGATGAAGCCAAGCCAAAATCCGATTGATTTGGTAGGTTGGCATGCCTAGATTATGCAGAAAAGGCACGACCGCCATCGGAAATAAAGATAAAGAGAAATCCTCCCAACAGCAGGACTCCCGTCAGAAAGACCGGCAGAATAATCTTCCAAGAAACACCTGACAGTAGAATGATGCCACCGTATATAGCAACAAAAACCAGAGCTGTTCCCCAAATCACTCTGAAGAGTTAACAGAACCAGAACAGGCACTGTGTAGAGCCCAAGCTTCAGAATCAGAAAAAAGTCTAAAGCCAAGGTTCGCTCATCCTGCTTGTGTTGCTGGAGAAAATGGACCACCAGCCGCGACAGCATGAGAATATATGAAATCTTCATGAACTCTGAGGGCTGAAAAGAGGGTCACACCACGAATAGCAATCCAGTTTTTGGCACCAGTGGAGGCTACCAGAGATTCACTGTAAAAAATCAGAGGCAAGACCATGAGGCCAAGACCAAAAACATAGAGATAAGGTGTAATTTTCCAGAGAAACTTGGTATTAAAGAACATGAGGATAAAGCTGAGCAGGAAGCCCTACCGCAATCCAGGCGATCTGCTGACCAACCATGGGCCAGGCATTATCAGGATAATCATGACTAACAGCAATGTATATAGCTACAACACCGATTGAAAGCAGCATCAAAACTGGCAAAATTAAACTATAATCAATCCGGGACTCAAACGTCCGTCTTTGATAAGGCATAGTCCCTCCTTTTTAGAAAAAATACTGGATAATCAAGCTAGAAACAGCGACGCAAAACCAAGCGAAGGCACCAGTCAGCAAAGGCGCTGCTCCTGCTTGCTTAAACTGCTTAAAGGAGACCTTTGCGCCAATAGCTGCCAAGGCCATAGCCATCAGCCACTGAGAAATGAATTTTGTATAGGGGATAACAGCAGCCGGAAGAAATCCCAGACTGCTGATAAGTGAAGCTAGGACAAACCAAGCTATAAACCAAGGAAAAATCTGTTTCAAGTTTGTCTTTTGCGACGACTTCTTAGACTTGATATAGCGATAAGCTGCGAAGATTAAGCAGGCCGGTACAATCATCAGGGCCCGACTAAGCTTGACAATGGTCGCCAAGTCTCCAGCTGACGGGCTAAATGTATAACCTGCCGCCACTACTGACGAAGTATCATTGATGGCTGTTCCAGCCCAAGTCCCGAAAAATGCATCCGACATCTGCAGCAAATGCCCTAAAAAAGGGAAAATGAATACTGCTAAAATATTGAAAAAGAAAATAGTGGAGATAGACAGAGCGATTTCCTCTTCATCAGCTTCCAAGATTGGTGAAGCAGCCGCTATGGCAGAGCCACCGCAGATGGCTGTTCCAAAACCAATTAAAATAGTCAAGACACGATTCATCTTAAAGAAACGGCCAGCCAGATAAGCCGCCAGAAAGGCTATCAGAATCGTGATAAGACTGATACGAAGAGAAGAAATCCCTGTCTCAGAAACCTGACCAATGGACATGGAAAATCCCAAAAAGATGATGGAATACTGCAGCAATTTCTTCCCTGAATAGCTGAGTCCTTCCTGAAAAAGCAGCCGGCAGCTTCATGCTGTTGTTCAAAACAATCCCAAAGATAATAGCCAAAACACTAGAGCCTATCAAGGGAAGCAAACCGCCTAAAAAGATAGAAACAGCTGCTATGCCAAAGGATAACAGAATTCCTGGTAAATATTTTTTCACGAACACCCCTTCTTTCTTATGCCTCTCATTATAACAAATTTTGTCCCAAAAATCTGAATGAACTTAAAAAATCAGCCAATAAAAATCAGCTGATTTCAGATAGTTTCAGTCAAAAAATTCTTGTAATTCCTGCATAATGGCTGCCTCTGGCAGAATATCTAAAGAAGCCAATTGTGATAGATGATGCTGAATCTGCTTTCCATAGCGTTTACTAGAAATGCGATTGTCCAAAAGAATAACAGCTGATTTCTGATGCTCATTACGCCGAGTCCGGCCAATAGCCTGCTTAAGCCGTAAGATAGCAAGAGGCAGTTGATAATCATAAAAGGCATTCTTACCTTCTGCTTTCAGGCGGCTGTTAATCTTCTGCACAAAGAAATCCTTGGGATTGTCAAATGGAATCCGAGTAATCAGCTGAATAATCTGGTCTTGCTCAGCAAAATCCGCCCCCTCCCAGAAAGCTGCCAGAGCCTAACAGGATACTTGCTTCTCCTCTATCGAAACGCCGCTTGATATTACCGGCATCTCCATTTTTATATTGGGCCAAATGCGGCAGAGCCAACAAGTCCGAAACAGTCAAAAGCAAGTCTTTAGAGGTGAAGAGGACGACGATAGGCAGACCAAGTTCTGCCACTTCTTGCAGGCAAGCAACAATCTCTTGCGCAAAATCCTCAGTTGACAAATCCACTACTGCTGGAAAACTTTCATCTAAAAAGAGCTTCTGCAGTGGCTTCTTCTTGCTCTTCAGCTTGTAAAAGTGATAACTTTTCAAAGCCTAGCAACTGCGCCAGATTGACATTAGAGCTGATTTCCAGAGTGGACGAAACCAAGATAACCTTAGCACTTTTCAGGCAAAAAGTCTGTAAAATGCAGCAATTCTGAACGGCCAGCATGCAGAGTCATCAAGCGATGGTCTGCCAAATCTTCATCAACCAACCAATAATACTGGTATTTGCCACTGAACAAGTGCTGCAGCTCAGGCAGTGCACTAGTCTTTAACTCAGACACATCCTGAAACAGTCGGGACAATCTTTTCCCGGACTGAGCTCAGATGCTTTTCTTGCGATGCTTCTCTGCGGCATCAGCCAGCTCAAACTGAATGCTTTGCAAAAGCCGTTGCTGCAGAAGTTCCCCTTCTTCCTGAAGGAGATGATTTATCTGCTGCAGCGTTTTAGTCAGATTTATACTGGTCTGAGAGAAAGCTTTCCAAAGGCGAAAAACATCTTCTGAGCTTCATCAACTACCAGAATACGATTGTCCAGCAAAGACTGGTCATCCTCTAAACGCGTCAGTAGATAAGCATGATTGGTAATCACGACTCGACTGGTAGCTGACTTGACCTGTCCCAACCGCCAAAAATCTTCCTCATAAAAAAGAGAATGTTTGCTTAGCTTGCCATCATGACGGATTTCATTAAAGTAGCTTGAGAAGCGATGAGCTTGCCCGATTTCGTTCAAATCACCTGTTTTAGTTTCTGTCAGCCAAACCAAGAGTTGCAGCTTGCAGCGATTAACCAAACGGTTGTCATATTCCCTGTCCAGTGTCTGATAGAAATGGTCCAGCTTGAGATAATTCTCCGGACTCTTGAGACTGTGAAAAGAAATACCAAAGACCTCCTCCAACAATCGCCCTTCCTTTTGCAGCAGCTGGTCCTGCAGGATCTTAGTCGGAACCGTCACTAGTACTTTTTCTTGACCTCTAGATAGAATAGGGCAGCAAGTAGCCAAAGGTCTTACCTAAGCCTGTCTGCGCCTCTAAAAAACTAGGCTCCTGCTGGTCCAGAGCTTCCTCCATAAAAGCGAGCAAACTTTGAGCTGTTCTAGACCGCTCTTCTAAGCCCAGCAGGTATAGATTGGTCAGGAAATCCTGCGACAGCTTTCTTTTCCGAAGTCAGCTTTTGGGGACGTCGCAGGAAAATACCATGGCAGGATTGCAGTTCCTTATCTTGCTGATCCGGCATTGTCTGATAAACTTCCTCGATAGCCAGACGCGACTCATAGATAATGCTATCCGCCAAAGTTAGCATTTTCTCAACCAAGGCCTTGGGCAGGCTCTTGATTTTGTCTTGTATTTTTAAAAATAGCTGAGCCGTTGCTTGAGCATCTGCCAGAGCAGTATGGGCGTTTTCCAAAGAAATATCCAGTAAATTACAGAGATTGCCCAAGGAATATTTATCAAAGGTCGGGTAGAAGACCTGAGCCAACTCTACCGTGTCCACACGTGGTGTCAGCAAGTCAAACCCTTCCCAGAAAAGGGCCTCTGCTAGTAGATTAGCGTCAAACTTGACATTATGAGCGACAAAAATCGCATCCTGAATCAACTCATATACCTCAGCTGCTACCTGAGAAAACTCCGGTGCTCGGCCAAGCCGCTCATCATCCAAACCTGTCAGCTCTTTGATATGCTCATCCAGTTCCTCATGAGGATTGACATCTGTTTCATAAGTCTTGGTGATGATTCCATTCTCAATCAGAACAATGCCAATCTGAATAATCTTTGCACTGCTGCCCGTTCCTGTAGCCTCCAAGTCCACAACGGCATACTTATAATCATTTTGTGTCATACTGCTATGATTATATCATAAAAGCCATTCTGAGACATCTGAAAATTTTCAGCCATAGTCTATGAAGCAATTCTGTGCAAAAAATTCTCTTTTCTGTTACACTCAATAGCAGAATACATTTTCCGAGGAAATCAAATGAAGATTCATAAAATTACCAACCTTGTAGCTTTTGAAAACACCTATATCTTAGAGAACGATCAGGGTCTCCTAGTCGTCGATCCTGGCAGTGACTGGAAAAAGATTGAGCGCAAGCTGGAGGAACTCAGCCAAGCCTGTGATTGCTATACTCTTGACCCATACCCATTATGACCACATTATGAGTTTAGAAAAGGTCCGGGAGCACTATGCTGCCCCACCTGTCTATGTGGCTGAGAGTGAAAGCAGCTGGCTCTACACACCGACAGATAACCTATCTGGTCTGGCGCGCCATGCTGATCTGGATGATATTATCTGTCGACCAGCAGAAGAGTTTTTCTCCTACGAGACAGACTATGACCTTGGAGGCTTTCACTTTCTATGTACTTGCAACACCTGGCCACTCCATCGGAGGTGTCTCTCTAGTCTTTCCAGATGACCGCCTTGTTTTGACGGGCGATGCCCTCTTTCGAGAAAGCATCGGACGAACGGATCTGCCGACAGGAAACATGGAGCAATTGCTGACATCCATTCGCGAGAAACTTCTGGTATTACCTAAAGACTATGCTGTTTATCCTGGTCATGGTCATGATACCACTATTTCACATGAAAAAATCTTTAACCCATTTTTAGCTCAGTAGCCATTTAAGCAATTACCTATAACAAAAACAGAGTTTGAAATTCTTCAAACTCTGTTTTTTATGATTTGTTAAATCTTCAAGAAGCGTCTCATAGAGATGATAGATCCCAATGATCCGATAAGAATTCCCAACACAAAGAGTGCTGCTATCATAATCGGACTAAAGAGTTTTGGATCAATCATAGAAAGTCCTTGACCTACTAAGCTCTTATTCATAGTCTGGTAGGCTATACCATATGTCAAATACACTACAAGTGACGGAACTGTTGCTCCTAGCAAGCCAATCCATGCTCCTTCAAACAGGAATGGTCCGCGGATATAGCTATTCTTAGCACCAACCAAGCGCATGATTTGAATCTCGCGACTTCGGGAAATAATGGTAATCCGAATAGTATTGGAAATGAGAAGGATAGCAATGAAAATCAGAAGCGCTGTCCCAATCAATCCCCATGTTTGGATGAAATTAGAAAATGCAAAGAGATTTTTGGTATTGGTACCCCCATTTTGAACCTCTGATACACCATCAATCTTACGAGCATCTTTTGTAACAGATTCTACATACTTAGGTGCCTTGGTCTCAACAATATAAGCATCGTAAAGAGGATTATTTTCTTCATCAAAAACATCCCACTCACTACCCATGGTCTCTGTTAGCTTATTATACTGCTCTTGCTTGCTAGAAAAAGTAACCTTCTCTACATTTTTCATAGAAGTCAGAGCATCGTAGACCTTGTGGTAGTCCTCATTCTGAACTGTTTGACCTTCTTTTACAATCGTTTCGCTATTATCGAAAACATCCTTACGCATGTATACCATAACGCGGACATTATTGGAAATATCATTTGCCAGCTTGGCTGTATTTAAAATTACTGAAGCAAAGACAGCCACTAAGCTCAAGGTAATCATAACCGAGCTGACAGCCGCTACAGTCATCCAACCATTCCGCGTAAGACTCTTAAGCGACTCAATCAAATGACGAAAAAATCTTCTAATCATCGTATCCGTATTCTCCTTCCGCTTCATCACGTACCACACGGCCATTTTCAATAGCAATAACGCGGTGACGCAGAGTATTTACAATCTGGCTGTTGTGGGTTGCCATCAGGACAGTTGTTCCCTGAAGGTTAATCCGCTCCAGCAGGTTCATAATCTCCCAAGAATTATCTGGGTCCAAGTTTCCTGTCGGCTCATCCGCAATCAGGACTTTTAGGGTTGTTGGCAATCGCACGCGCAATAGCAATCCGCTGCTGCTCACCACCGGAAAGCTCGTTAGGGAATGAGCGGACCTTATGCTTAAGACCAACTAGATCCAGCACTTCCATAACCCGCTTTTTTTAATATTGCGGCGGCGCTCACCGATAACTTCCATGGCGTAAGCAATATTCTCATACACCGTCTTTTTTAGGAAGAAGTTTATAGTCCTGAAAGACGACTCCAACCTGACGGCGCAACATTGGAACATCACGCTTCTTAATCTTAGCTAAGTCAAAATCAGCTACTTTCAGACTTCCCTTATCCAGCTTTATCTCCCGGTAAAGCAAACGAATAAAGGTTGACTTTCCTGCACCTGAAGGACCTACAATATAGGCAAACTCCCCAGGTTCTACATTAATAGACACACTACGTAAGGCAGTGGTCCCGTTGCCATACTTCTTGACAACATCTTTCATTTCAATTATTGACATCTATTGAAATTTCCTTTCAATCTAATTCTAATCTCTTACACTTCCTAGTTCAAACGCCATTTCAAATAAGCGTCGATGAAACCATCCAAATCTCCATCCATCACCTTGTCCACCTGTGCTACTTCGTAACTGGTCCGATGGTCTTTGACCATAGTATAAGGCGTAAAGACATAGGAGCGGATTTGGCTGCCCCAGGAAATCTCCTTCTTATCTCCCTTGAGTGAATCGACTTCGGCTGCTTGTTTCTCTTGCTCTAGCTGATAAAGCTTAGCCTGCAGCATCTTCATCGCCCGATCACGATTTCCATACTGGGTCCGGTCAACGGTAGACTGCACCACGATTCCCGTAGGAATATGGGTCAGTCGCACACCAGTAGAAACTTTATTGACGTTCTGTCCGCCGGCTCCTCCCGAACGGAAAGTGTCCATCTTAATATCGTCATCGCGAATTTCCACCTCAATGGTGTCATCCAACTCCGGCATGACCTCTACTGAGGTAAAGGAAGTATGACGACGTTTAGCTGAGTCGAATGGCGAAATCCGGACCAAACGGTGGACTCCCATTTCTGACTTGAGCAGACCATAAGCGTGCGGCCCTTCAAATGAAAGTGTCACCGACTTAATGCCTGCTTCATCTCCCAGCTTGATAGTCCAAGACCTCTACTTTGAAGCCCTTGGCATTGCCAAAGCGTGTATACATACGCAGCAGCATATCTCCCCAATCCTGGGCCTCTGTACCACCAGAGCCCCGGATGAATTTCAAGGATAGCATTGTTATTGTCGTAAGGCTCAGATAGGAGCAGGGTCATTTCATAGCTGGTCATCATTTTCTCGAGTTCAGCCAGCTTTCTTCCAACTCACCCTGAACCGACTCATCTTCAGCCAGAAAATCAAGCAAGATTTCCGATTCATCAAAAAGCTCAGTCATCTGATGAAAATTTTCATAGGTTTGCTTGAGTTCATTCAGCTCTTGAGAAGTTTTCTGGGCTGCAATGTTGTCATCCCAAAAGTCGGGTTCTGTCATCTTATTTTCTAAGATGGCAATTTCTTCTTCCAGACCTTCTAAGTCAAAGAGACCCCCTGAAAGAAGCTAATTTTTCACGATTTGCGTCAATCTTTTGACGAATTTCTGAAATGTCCATAAATACCTCTTTTCACATATCGTTTAATTATAACATAAATTAAACAGTTTGCCTAATCTCACATTCAGCAGCTTACATTTTATCGGATTTTCCCTAGCTAGGCAAGACAAGCGACTCCTTGTCACCTAATTGTTAGAAAAGTAATATAATGACATGGGGTTGGAAGAATTATTTCAAGACTTCCTAGACTTCGTCTATGAATAAACGAAATACAAGGTTACGATAATTTATGAGGTATTCAGATAAAAGGGAGACTCTCCATGGGTGCTTAAGCATTTCCAAGTTTTGAAAAATATGCTAGACTAAAACCATGACAAGAATCGGATTTATGAGCGACCTCCATCTGGACTCCAATCAGTTTGGGGATTTTGAGCACCAAGCTCTTCTCCAGCTTTTAAAAGAGGAAGGGATTGACCACCTACACATTGCTGGGGACCTGTCCAACGACCTGACCAAGATTAGTTTGCCCTTTATTGAAACTTTGAAGCAAGAGATTCCCCTTTCTTATAATTTGGGAAATCACGATATGCTGGGACTTTCTGAGCGAGAAATTTCAAACTATGATTTTCAGGTCCAGCAGTTCGGCCGGACCAAGCTCGTCAGCTTTTCTGGCTGGTATGACTACAGCTTTGTTCCAGAAAAAAGCAAGGAAGAGCATTTGAGAACCAAGATTAATTTCTGGTTTGACCGCAGATTGGAGCGTCAACTCGACGATCCTAGCATTACAGCTCAGACACTGCAAAAGTTAGAAAAACTGCTGGCTACCTTAGATGGCCCCATTATCGTTGCTCTGCATTTTGTACCACATCAAGATTTCCTTTATGACCACCCCTATTTCCATCGCTTCAACGCCTTCCTAGGAAGCCAAGCTTTTCATCGGCTCTTTGTCAAATACAAGGTGAAAGAGGTTGTTTTCGGCCATCTTCATCACCGCCACCAAAGCCGTGTCATCGAAGGTGTCCGCTACCATATGCGTCCTCTGGGCTACATTCGTGAATGGGAACTGACTCGGAACTTTTTTAATGATTTTCCCCAGTATAAGATTCCCCAGATGTACCGCCTGCACAAGCGTTATAACGCTGTTAAAGATTTAGCCGAATTTCGAGACTATAAGAAAAAACACCTGGCAGCTGAACTGCGAGATGCTTTAACGGTGATTGAAGTTCAGTAACGGAAATGTTGAATAGCAGTTCTCAGCTCATCTGAGAGCTGTTTTTTGCTGTCCAACTCCACATAAACTTCTAATAAGCAGGAACGAAAATTGGAAAAAGCAATGAAATCTTGGTTGTTTTCCAATGGAAAACTCTGTGATTGAAGCCACAGTCTAAGTTCATGCTGCGACAGTTTTTTCTTTAAGACAGCTTGATAGAGCACCTGGGCTAAGCGCCAATCCTCATCATTTCCGAAACGGACTGAAACTCTTTTAAAAACTTGATGAATGACCTCTAAAACCTCTGGCATCCTACTGGAGGGAAAGTCCGGATGACAAGCCACTTCTGTCAATAAGTCTGCTCCATGAGCGAAGGCATGAACCCAACCGTATTTCCTAGAGTAACCTCTTGTGTCTCTTTCTACTGACAAGTAGATTAGCCCCTTATCTAGTAAATATTTTCTTCCTTGTACTGATAAAGCCTGATAATACGAAGAGTTTGGATTACCATCGCAGTTTAAGAGATTAGCATAAAGTAAAGCCGTGAAGGAACGTGTTAAGGTAGCTTGACCATTTTCGTCACTCTTGTAAAAAAGTCCTTGTCTTTTGACTGCTTCGTGAGTCAAAAAACAAAACTGTTCAGCTGAAAACAGGTCAGCCTGAAGCCCCCTTGCTAAGGACGAAAAGACTAACTCATCACGGATTTTCGCTTCTGGATGACCAATATGATCCAGTAACCATAAGATTTCTTCCTCATAATATAAAGGAGAAGCTTCTTCCAACTTCTTTCGTAAGTTTTGATACATACTTTCACCGTCCTTTCGAGTTGCTTTCTTTGAATTTGATTATATCGCCGTGTACGCAAAAAAGCCATCCGCAGATGACTTTTTGCTGTTAAATAGCATTCTTATCCATACCTAATTTACGTTGGATGAACTTAACAATCTCAACAATAACAATCATGGCAAAGCTACCAATCAGAACAACTGTCCATTGTGACAAGTCCAGCTTGGTCACATGGAAAATCTTTTCCAGTGGATCAATTACAATAGTCGAAATCAATAGAATGAAAGAAACCAGGATAGACCAGTTAAAGGTCTTAGACTTGAATGGTCCAACTGTAAAGATAGATTGGTAAACAGATTTCACATTATAAGCATGGAAGAGCTGGATGAGGCCAAGCGTTGCAAAGGCCATTGTCAGAGCGTCCGCATGGATAGCCTTGATATCACCGACATGGACGGGATTAGAGATAGCATAACCATAAACCGCCAGAACCAAAGCCCCTTGCAGGACACCCTGATAGATGATAGAGCTCATCACTCCACCTGAGAAGAAGCTAGACTTACGGCCACGAGGCTTATGACTCATGACACCTGGCTCAGCAGGCTCAACCCCCAGAGCAATGGCAGGGAAGGTATCCGTTACCAAGTTGATCCAGAGTAGATGAACTGGCTGTAGCACATCCCATCCAAAGAGGGTTGCCAAGAAAATAGTCAGTACCTCAGCTGTATTAGCTGAAAGGAGATACTGGATAGTCTTTTGAATATTAGAGAAGACCTTACGTCCTTCTTCTACAGCTACAATGATGGTCGCAAAGTTATCATCTGCCAGAATCATATCAGAGGCACCCTTAGATACTTCTGTACCTGTAATACCCATACCGATACCGATATCAGCTGTCTTCAGAGCTGGTGCGTCATTGACACCATCACCTGTCATGGCTACGACCTTACCTTGGTTTTGCCACGCTTTGACAATCCGAACCTTATGCTCAGGCGAAACTCGGGCATAGACAGAGTATTGGCCAACAACCTTTTCGAATTCTGCATCAGAAAGCTCATTGAGCTCAGCACCAGTCAGGACATGGTCTTCAGTATCTCCTTCTTCGATGATACCCAAGCGCTTAGCGATAGCTTCAGCTGTATCCTGATGGTCACCGGTAATCATAATCGGACGAATACCGGCTTCCTTGGCTACATGAACAGCTTCTGCTGCTTCTGCACGTTCTGGGTCAATCATACCGATTAAACCAGTAAAGATTAAATCATTTTCTAGATTTTCAGATGTCAAGTCAGTCGGAACTGCATCAATAATCTTGTAGGCACCAGCCAGCACGCGCAGAGCTTGGTGAGCCATGTCTGAGTTGTTCGACTTAATCAGCTGTGAAGTAGCGTCATCAATCGCTGCAACATCTCCAGCTTTATCACGGGCAACACAGCGTTTCAAGAGTTGATCTGGTGCTCCCTTGACTGCCACTAAGAATTTTCCATCTGGCAATGGATGGACAGTAGACATGAGCTTACGATCTGAATCAAATGGCAACTCAGCTACTCGAGGATATTTCTCTAAAAAGGCCTTCACATCATAGCCCTTGTCCAGAGCATATTGGATAAAGGCTGTTTCTGTTGGGTCACCAATCAGTTTCCCTTCTTGGTCAATCTTGGTATCATTGGCCAAGACAACCGAACGTAAGAGCGGCAGTTCCAGTCCAAGTTCAATATCTTGTCCAGCTTCATTCAGAACTCCGTCGTAAAAGACTTTTTCGACCGTCATCTTATTCATGGTCAGGGTACCAGTCTTATCTGAAGCGATAATCTCAGTTGATCCCAAAGTCTCAACAGCTGGAAGCTTACGAACAATCGAATTTCGCTTAGCCAGAACCTGAGTTCCCAAAGCCAGCACGATGGTAACAATAGCAGGCAGACCTTCTGGAATAGCTGCAACTGCCAAGGCTACAGAGGTCATCAGCTCATCCAATGGATTTTTCCCTTGAATGAAGACACCGACTACAAAGGTCACTGCAGCGATTACTAAGATAGCATAGGTCAGAACCTTAGACAGACTATTAAGATTTTGCTTGAGCGGTGTGTCCGTTTCATCCGCATCCTGCAACATACCTGCGATATGGCCGACTTCCGTATACATCCCTGTATTGACAACCAACCAACCCCACGACCATAGGTCACATTTGAGTTTTGGAAGGCCATATTGACCCGGTCGCCAATACCAGCATCTGCAGCTACCTCAACAGTCAAATCTTTCTCAACTGGCACAGACTCACCTGTCAGAGCCGCTTCTTCGATTTTCAGTGAATTAGCTTCCAAAAGCCGCATATCTGCTGGGACAACGTCCCCGGCTTCCAGTCTAACGATATCACCAGGTACCAAGTCCTTAGAATCTACTTCTGTGACATGGCCATCACGCAGGACACGCGCAGCTGGGCTGGACATGGATTTGAGAGCTGCAATCGCTTCTTCAGCCTTGCCTTCCTGATAGACACCGAAGATGGCATTGATGATTACGACAGCTAAGATGATTAAAGCATCTGCAATATCTTCACCACCTGATGTGACAACAGACAAGACAGCCGCTACCAACAAGATGATAATCATCAAATCCTTGAACTGCTCCAAAAACTTCATTAAGAGAGTTTTTTTCTCCCCTTCATCCAGTTCATTGCGGCCATAATCAGCTAAACGCTTGGCTGCTTCTTGACTGGACAAACCTTGCTCTGAAGCGTCCAAAGTTTTGAAAATTTCCTCAGGACTCTGGGTGTAAAAAGCTTGGCGCTTTTGTTCTTTTGACAATGTATTCCTCCTCTTGGCCTCTTTTATTTCTGAACTTTTCTGACCACTACGACTTATCATCTCGAGACGCATCAGTCATATCCAAAAAGTCAGAAACAAAAAAGAGACCTGTTTATTAACAAGTCTCGCTATTTCATACAAGGCCGGAAATTTCTTTCGTATTGACGACCTTGTAACGGTTATTCCGTTAGCTACTCCCTTGAGTTAGAAACTATTATACCAAATTTTCAAGCTTTTGCAAGGGGAAACATTATGATTTTCAAGAGATTTTCTCAGAGAATTGCAGCTAACCCTCAGCTAATCTCCATTTCATAGCTGGCAAAAAAATCTGCTCTCCATCAACAGTTTTTAAGCTGATAATGAAGTTGCAGAACCTGATTGGTCAAAATCAACCTTGTAGAAAGAAGTATCGGTCACAAACTGCTGGAAGCCCACAGGTGTATGGATGCCAACTAGCGCCTGACCCTTGACTGATGAAGCGCATGATGGACTTAGGGCTTAGAAAAAGCGCGTCATAACCAACTCTTTATCGTGAAACTTCAGAACCACTTTCTCTCCTTCTTCATTTTTTTGTATAGCAGATAATGATAGTCTCCCTTTTGCGTCCAGTCCGTATTGTAGACCTGATCGATTAGCTCGGTATGCCCGTCCAGCTGGATGTGATTTTTTTATTCTGATTTGCATCTTTATCTCGTTTCTCTTTTTCTTTCCCTATTTTATCAAAAAAAGGACAAAAATTGCTCTTCTTTCAGTTGCAGCTTTGATTTTTTTCCTACTATGATTTGTGGTATAATGGTAGCATGATTGAAAAAGTATTTCGGGACCCGGTCCACAATTACGTTCATGTGGACCATCAGGTCATTTATGATTTAATCAATACCAAAGAATTTCAACGGCTGCGCCGCATCAAACAGCTGGGTACTTCCGGCTATACCTTCCACGGTGGGGAGCACAGCCGTTTTTTTCGCATTGTCTGGGAGCTTACGAGATTGCCCGGCGCATCACTAAGATTTTCAATGAAAAATACCAAGCCAACTGGGACAGCCACGAAAGTCTGCTGACCATGACAGCCGCTCTCCTGCATGACTTGGGGCACGGAGCCTATTCACACACTTTCGAGCGCCTCTTTGATACTAATCACGAGGATATTACGCGGCAAATCATCACCAGCCCAGAGACGGAGATTCATCAAGTACTGGTACAGGTTTCGCCGGATTTCCCTGAAAAGGTAGCTAGCGTCATCAACCATACCTATCCCAATAAGCAGGTGGTCCAGCTGATTTCCAGCCAGATTGATGTGGATCGGATGGATTATCTCTTGCGAGATTCCTTTTTTACTGGTGCTTCCTATGGACAATTTGACTTAACCAGAATTTTACGAGTGATTTGTCCTGTAGAAAACGGCATCGCCTTCAAACGCAATGGCATGCATGCGGTAGAAGATTACGTTGTCAGCCGCTACCAGATGTACATGCAGGTTTATTTCCACCCGGCCAGCCGAGCTATGGAAGTTTTGCTGCAAAATCTGCTCAAGCGGGCTAAGTTTCTCTATCCGGCTCAGAAGGATTATTTTGCGCTGTCATCGCCCAATCTCATTCCATTCTTTGAAAACAGAGTGACCCTGCAGGATTATCTGGCCCTGGACGACGGGGTTATGAATACCTATTTCCAAGTTTGGATGACTAGTTCGGACAAGATTTTATCTGACTTAGCTCAGCGTTTTATCAACCGCAAGGTCTTTAAGTCCATCGTCTTCTCTCAGGAAAACGAAGCGCATTTGGATATCATGCGAGACCTAGTTGGACAGGTTGGTTTTGACCCTGATTACTATACTGCTATCCATCGTAATTTTGATTTGCCTTATGATTTCTACCGGCCTGACGTTGAAAAACCCCGGACCCAGATTGAAATTCTGCAAAAAGATGGCAGCCTAGCAGAACTGTCCAGCCTGTCTCCTATCGTTCATTCGCTAGCCGGGACCAGACAGGGCGATAATCGCTTCTACTTCCCCAAGGAAATGCTGGCAGAGACCGGACTTTTCAGCGAAAAAAACCAGACCTTTATGCACTATATCAAAAACGACCAATTTACCTACGGAGAATAATATGTCTATCAAATTAGTTGCCGTCGACATTGACGGCACCCTTTTAAATAACCAAAAAGAAATCACTCCTGAAGTCTTCAGCGCTGTTCAAGATGCCAAGGCTGCGGGCGTCAAGATCGTCATTGCAACCGGCCGTCCTATTGCAGGAGTTCAAAAAGCTTCTCGAGGAGCTAGAGCTTAATCAGCCAGACAACTATGTCGTTACCTTCAACGGTGGACTGGTGCAGGATACTGTCACGGGCGAAGAACTAATCAAAGAAACACTGACCTATGACGACTATCTGGATATCGAACTGCTGGGGCGAAAATTAGGCGTTCACATGCATGCCATCACCAAGGACGGCATTTATACAGCCAATCGCAACATCGGCAAGTACACTGTTTATGAGTCCAATCTGGTCAGCATGCCTATCTTCTACCGCACTCCTGAAGAAATGGCCAATAAAGAAATCGTTAAGTGCATGTATATTGATGAGCCGGAAATTTTGGATGCGGCCATTTCTAAGCTGCCACCAGAATTAGCCGAAAAATATACACTGGTTAAATCAGCTCCTTTCTATCTGGAAATTGTCAAAAAGACTGTCAATAAAGGGGCTGCTATCCTCCATCTGGCTGAAAAACTGGGCTTGAGCAAGGAGCAGACCATGGCTATCGGTGATGAAGAAAACGACCGTGCCATGCTGGAAGCTGTCGGCTCTCCTGTTGTCATGGAAAACGGTAAGGAAGAACTCAAGAAAATCGCCAAATATATCACCAAATCGAACGACGAATCCGGCGTAGCACACGCTATTAGAGAGTGGGTTTTAAAAATAATGTTTAGTTACAAAATTTGGAATTTCAGCTCAGGAACACGACGATTTTTGTCACAGCTCATCCCCAGGCCAATCTTCTGCAGAGTTCAGCCTGGGCTCAGATCAAGGATAACTGGGCCAAATGAGCGCTTGGGCTTCTATAAAGACGACCGCTTGGTTGCTGCAGCCAGTGTCCTGATTAAACCACTGCCCTTGGGGATGACCATGCTTTATATTCCCGCGCGGTCCCATAATGGACTATGGTGACAAGGAGCTGCTGAACTTTGTTTTGGCGTCGCTCAAGAAATTTGCCAAAGAGAAAAAAGCTCTCTTTGTCAAAGTTTGACCCTAGCCTCTTTCTGGCAGAAAGCAAGATGGGTGCTGAATTGCAAGACAATACAGAGACGGTTGAGCTGATTCAACAGTTACAGGAAGCAGGAGCTGTCTGGGTCGGACGGACTGAGTCTCTGGACGAAACCATCCAGCCTCGCTTGCAGGCCAATATCCATAAAGAAGATTTCAGCGAGGATCTGCTTTCTAAGAGTACTCGCCAGGCTATTCGCACAGCCCGTAACAAAGGCATCCAAATCCAATTTGGCGGAGCAGAATTACTGGATGACTTTTCAGGCCTGATGAAGAAGACAGAAAACAGAAAAAACATCCACCTACGCGGCAAAGATTATTACCAAAAACTCTTGGACACTTATCCTGAGCACTCCTACATCACCTTGTCCAGCATTGATCTAAAGGCACGATTGGAAGACTTGCAGGCTCAGCTGACCAAGACTCTCAAAGAAGCAGAGAAATTTACCGAGAAAACCAAGCCTGGCAAGATTGAGAATAACCAGCAAGAACAGAAACGCCTCCAAGAAGAGATTGACTTTCTGCAGGACAAAATCAGCCAAGGGGGTGCTGTCGTTCCCCTTTCTGGCACACTGGTCTTAGAATATGGCAAAACCTCTGAAAATATCTATGCCGGAATGGACGAGGAATACCGTCGTTATCAGCCTGCCATCATCACTTGGTACGAAACGGCCAAACATGCTTTTGAGCGCGGAGCAGATTGGCAAAATATGGGTGGAATCGAAAACGATCTCAAGGGCGGTCTCTACAGCTTTAAATCCAAGTTCAATCCAACCATTGAGGAATTTCGCTGGTGAGTTTCAACCTGCCAACCAATCCTCTCTACCACCTCTCCAATCTGGCCTACACTATCAGAAAGAAACTGCGCAGCAAGCATTAACAGAAAGGAAGCCTATGACCTTTAAACTTCTCAGCCAAGAAGAATTCATCCAGCATACCTCAGCTAGCTCCCAACGCTCTTTTATGCAGACCGTAGAAATGGCAGAGCTGCTGAGCAAGCGTGGCTTCAGTACCCAGTATGTCGGCTACACTGACCCACAGGGACAGGTAGTGGTGTCAGCTGTCCTCTACAGCATGCCTATGACTGGCGGCCTCCATATGGAAATCAACTGCGGCCCTGTCTCTACCGATGCTCAATACCTGACCCTCTTCTATCAAGCTTTGCAAGCCTATGCTAAAAAAGAAGGTGCCCTAGAGCTCATCATCAAGCCCTATGAGACTTATCAGGCCTTTGACAGCAATGGCCAGCCCACATCTGATGAAAAAGTCGAGTTTATCCAGCAACTGACTGATTTGGGCTTTGACTTTGACGGCCTACAGACAGGCTATCCAGGCGGGGAGCCTGATTGGCATTATGTCAAAGACTTACATGGTCTGACGGAGAAAGACCTGCTCAAGTCCTTCAGTAAAAATGGTAAGGCGACTGTCAAAAAGGCGAATACCTTTGGTATCAAGCTAAAAAGGCTGGAACGTGACCAACTCAGCATTTTCAAAGACATTACAGCTGCTACTTCTGATCGGCGGGAATATGATGACAAGCCACTAGACTACTATCAAGATTTTTTTATGATAGCTTTGGTCAGCAGGCGGACTTTATGATAGCTAGCCTTAACTTCAAGGACTATCTTCAAAACTTACAAAAGGATCAAGAGAAACTGGGCCAGAAAATTCAGAAACTGCAGGCGGACTTAGAAAACAATCCTCAATCTGAAAAGAAACAAAATCAGCTGCGAGAGCTTTCCAACCAGTTTGATAGCTTTGAAACCCGCAAAGCTGAAGCCAAAGAGCTGATTGACAAGTACGGCGACCAGGATCAAGTCCTCGCTGCCAGCCTCTTTATCTATACCCCTCAGGAAGCAACCTACCTCTTCAGCGGCTCTTATCCTGAATTTAACAAATTCTACGCTCCAGCCCTGCTGCAGGAATACGTTATGACCGAAAGCATCAAGAGAGGCATTCCATTTTATAATTTCCTCGGTATTATGGGAATTTTCGACGGTTCTGACGGTGTTCTGCGCTTCAAGCAGAACTTCAACGGCTTCATAATCCGAAAAATGGGGACTTTCCGTTATTATCCTAACCCTCTCAAATTTAAGCTGCTTCAGCTCATAAAGAAAATTCTAAGACGTTAAAAAAACCAAGTTTTCCCTTGGTTTTTTTGTGTGTTTATTTATAACGAGGTGTCGCAAAACCACGGATATTTCCATGACCGATGCGGTAAGTATTGCGTTTAACTACGTTATTGCTGTTGCCTTCAATTGTGTGAATGATGCCATTTTCGACTTTTTCGACAATACCGATATGATCAGCCCAGCCATCGTTTTGCTGGGTATCTTTGTCCCAGTTAAAGGTGATGATATCACCTGCACTAGGTGTCGAATTGCCATCTTCATTCCAGATGCCTAGTCTCTTGAAAATATGAATATGACGCTCTACACCACACTCGCGGCCAATAAGATCGCTCAAGCCCTCTCTTTGGAAAATAACTGTCGTAAAAATGTCGCACCAGTCATCTGTGTTTTTTACAGCATAGCCAACTGGCAGCGGTCTGACACTGTTATAATCGTTGACCAAGCGCTGATGCTCAGCACTGCCTCCCCTTGACACCTACCATAGCAGCTGCCGCCGCAAGGACACGGTCTCGCTGATTGCTAGCTGCCTGAGGACGATTCACGGAGATAGAGGTCTTTTCTCCGCCAGCTCCCTGCAGCTGATTTTGATTATTTAAGTAATACAAGTGAACATTGTACTCGCCTGCATTATTCTTATGGTCACGCGCATATACATGCTTACGATAAGTACCATCAGCCTGACGTTCCGCTGTGTACCATTGGACATCATCTTGGCCATTCGCTTCAGACCAAGTCGGCAGGTAAACTGTCTTGAGACCTTCTGGTGCCACAATGCCTGATACTACAATGTCAAACTCTCCAGTATCGTTGTTCTTTATTTTGAATACTGATTTTACCCTGCGGCTTACTGATTGACACATTGGTCTTGATGCCACCTGCTCCTACCAGCTTGCCATCATTTTGCACATAGTAGAGATGCACATTATACTCGCCCTGAACGTTGTTATGGTCGCTCGCACGAACTCGCTTACGATAAGTACCATCAGGCTGACGATCCGCTGTGTACCATTGGACATCATCTTGGCCATTAACCTCTGACCAAGTTGGAAGATAAACTGTCTTAAGACCACCTGGTGATACGATATCTGAAACTACAATATCAAAATCGCCGGTTTCGCTGTTGCGATTCTGAATGCTGATTTTGCCTTGAACTTTTGGTTTCTCAATGGAAATAGTCGTTTTAGTGCCGCTCACACCAACCAAGCTGCCATCATTCTGCACATAGTAAAGGTGCACATTATATTCGCCCTCAACATTATTGTGATCACTTAGACGGACACGCTTACGATAGGTGCCATCAGCTTGACGCTCAGCATCGTACCACTTGATGTCATCTTGGCCGTTGGCTGTCAGACCAAGTTGGAACAGACAACAGACTCTTCAGACCGGGGCAGAGACAATACCCGAAACCACAATATCAAAATCGCCAGTTTCGCTGTTGCGATTCTGGATGCTGATTTTACCCTGCGGCTTGCTGATAGAAACGTTAGTCTTGATGCCGCCTGCTCCTACTAGTTTGCCATCATTTTGCACATAGTAGAGATGAATATTGTACTCGCCCTCAACATTTTTGTGATCACTCACACGAACTCGTTTCCGATAAGTACCGTCAGCCTGACGTTCTGCATTGTACCACTTGATATCATCTTGGCCATTGGCCTCTGACCAAGTTGGCAGGGAAACTCTCTTCAGACCGCCCTGGAGAGACAATACCTGAAACCACAATATCAAAATCGCCAGTTTCGCTGTTGCGATTCTGAATACTGATTTTGCCTTGAACTTTTGGTTTTTCTATAGAAATAGTCGTTTTAGTGCCACTTACACCTACCAAGCTGCCATCATTTTGCACATAATAGAGATGCACATTGTACTCACCCTCAACATTTTTGTGATCGCTCAGACGGACACGCTTACGATAGGTGCCATCAGCTTGACGCTCAGCGTTGTACCACTTGACATCATCTTGACCATTCACAGCCTCAGACCAAGTTGGCAGAGAAACGCTTTTCAGACCGCCCGGAGATGAAATACCAGAAACCACGATATCAAAATCGCCGGTTTCTTTGTTTCGATTTTGAATACTGATGGTACCCTTAGGTTTTCCAAGAGAAACGGTCGTTTTAGTGCCGCTTACACCAACCAAGCGGCCGTCATTTTGAACATAGTAGAGATGGACGTTGTACTCGCCCTGCACATTATTGTGGTCGCTTATACGTACTCGCTTACGATAGGTGCCGTCAGCCTGACGTTCAGCAGTATACCATTTGATATCATCTTGACCGTTGGCCTCTGACCAAGTTGGCAGAGAGACAGTCTTAAGACCACCTGGGGATGAGATACCTGAAACCACAATATCGAAATCACCAGTTTCGCTGTTGCGATTCTGAATGCTGATTTTTTGCCCTGTGGCTTGATGACAGACACATTGGTTGTAGTACCACCAACACCGACTAATTGACCATCGTTGCGGACATAGTAGAGATGGACATTGTACTTGCCAACCGAATCCTTATGTCTGCTAGAATCAACAGAAACTTTATAAGTACCATTGGCCTGCTGAGTGGCTGTGTACCAGATAATATCGTCTTGACCATTAGCTTCAGACCACACTGGAACACTAACAACAGACACTCCATAAGGAGCAGAAACGTTTGAAATCACAACATCAAAGCTGCCGTTGACATTATTCTTATTCTGAATACTGATGTTACCCTTTAAAGGCTGCTTAGCAAGAGCAGACTGCTGGGTAAATCTTCCGGAGTAGTCAACGCTATGGTCAAATACATGCTTGCCAGCTAACAGCTGAGCCTGGGCTGTAAACTGCCATGCTCCAGCGCCACTATTGTATTTGAGAGATTTAGCTCCATCAAGATTTAAATTAGAAGACGGATACTGGGCCACCCAGAAGTTGCTATAGCCAAATTGCGATGTATTAACCGGTCCCTTGCTGCGAAGATTATTTTGATCCAGCCAGCTGGCACTGGTATAGTACATCAGGTTAGAATAACCCAGTCTGCGCATCTCATCCGCCCAAGCCTGGGTATGCTGGTTAATCCCATTTTGCATTTTAGGATCTTCCATGTCATTGACCATGACTGTGTTTTTAGGCAGGCCTAGTCTATTAGCAAAGGCAACGTAATAACGAGCTTCTGCTCTCGCTTCTTCATCGTTAGTATAGTGCGAGAAGGCATAGGTCGATACTTGTAAACCAGCTCCCTGAGCATTTCTCACTTGAGACTCAGCAAATGGATTAGTGTAATGGGTTCCTTCAGTCAGTTTGACAACGACACCGCCAACCCCTTGCTGGGCTAATTTACGATAGTCGTCTACGCTGATATGGCCATTGTGGCTGCTGACATCTACAAAGGATGTGCCTTTTATCTCCGCTTGGGAATTCCCACGGGCTGCCTGAGCCTTTGACCCCGCATTATAAAATACAGTTTTTCCAGCATTACTAGCTTTTGGTGCTGATGCTACTGCAGGACTAGCCTTGGGCTCTGAGGCAATAGCAGAATCTGCAACAGAAGAACTTGCTTTTGCTGACTGATCAGCTGCAGTTTCATTCTGATTAGAAGTATTTGCATCTGACTGAGTTTGCCCTTCTGGCTTAGCAGGAGCCACCTGAGTTTCTACAGTAGCTGATTGAGCTGCTCCTCCAGACTCAACAGCTGTTCCTACAGCATTCGTTATTTGCTCCTCTTGCTTAACTGCTTGAACTGACTGTTCTGCAGATGATACTCCTACAATCGGCTGATTAGACGCTTGCGATGCAGCCGCATTCACTATCTGATTCTCGGGAACTAACAGACCTTTCTGTTTTTAAAACTTCTGACTCAGCGATTGTATGTTCCTCGGCTTTTGCAACATTGGCAGTCGCTGCCAACAAAATAGCCGTACTCGCTAAATAAACCAATTCTTTCGATTTCAACTTTTCTCTCCAACTTTTAAAAAACTTGTCACCTTTGGGAGGACAAGTCTTTTTTCAACATTTTTTATTTTACAAAATCAAGCAATGCTAAGAAGCTTTCAGCTTCAAGTGATGCACCACCAACAAGAGCACCGTCAACATCTGGACAAGCCATGTAAGACGCAACATTTTCAGGTTTTACAGAACCGCCGTACTGAACGCGAACCTTGTCCGCTACTTCTTGACCAAAGTCAGCTGCTACAACGTCACGAACTGCTTTACACATCTTTTGAGCGTCGTCTTGAGTTGCTGACTTACCAGTACCGATAGCCCAGATTGGCTCATAAGCGATAACCAATGATGCAACTTGCTCAGCAGTCAAGTCTTTCAAAGCAGCTGATACTTGAGCACCAACGAAATCTACTGCTTTACCAGCTTCGTAAGTTTCAAGTGATTCACCACAGCAGATGATTGGCACCAGACCATTGCGGAAGATAGCATGCGCTTTTTTGTTGATGTCTTGGTCTGTTTCATGGAAATAATCGCGGCGTTCTGAGTGACCGATAACGATGTAGTCAACTCCAACTTCTGCAAGAACTTTAGGGCTGTTTTCACCAGTGAAGGCACCTGCATCTTCAAAGTAAGCGTTTTGGGCTGCTACCTTTAAGATTGCTTCCTTTAGCTGCTGCCAAAACAGTTGTCAAATCAAGTGCTGGAACAGCGATACCAGCTTCTACCAAATCTGAAGAAGGTAGCTTAGCAGCAACCGCTTCTACAAAAACCTTGGCTTCTTCAGGATTTTTGTTCATTTTCCAGTTACCAGCAATAAATGGTTTACGTGACATATTCACACACCTCTTCTATTTTATTTATAGTAACATTGTAACATAGTTGAATGAAATAATAAAGGTTATCCACAGAATTTCATCAAATTGAAACATCTTTATTTTTAAGGGATAACATCTGTGGAAAATTCTTCTCATTTTATCATTTCCCACCCGCATCTTCAAGCCAAATCTTTCTCCAGCAGAGCACGCGCCTGAAAATCGTTTCTTTAGTCTGCTAGAAAAAAACAGAACCTAGTTTGAGACTAAGTTCTGTCGCTATTATTAACTTCAAAGAAAATCACTGTTTCTTCTCTTGCTTGTAAAACTCTTTTAAGGCATCCTGCCAAGTCGGAATGACTAAAGCCTGTAGCCTTTAGCCTTGGTCAGGCTCATAGTTGAGTTGAAAGGCCGCTTAGCCTTGGCTGGGAACTTGCTGGAATCCACCGGCTGGACTTCCACATCCGTATCTTTGAGAATTTCCACTGCAAAGTCATACCATGTCGTGTCCTCAGCCGCATCATTAGACAGATGGTAGTAACCAAATTCCTTTTTATTCTCAGCCAGATGAGTCATAAACTCAGCCAGCGTGCGAGTCCAAGTCGGACGGCCATGCTGGTCATTGACTACAGTCAGAGTTTTGTGCGTCTTAGCAAGATTTTGCATGGTAAAAGACAAAGTTTTTACCGTAGTTACCAAAGACCCAGGCAGTACGGATAATATAGAAACGGCTGGAATATTTCTCAACTAGCTCCTCACCCATACGCTTGGTACGACCATACTCAGTCTGCGGATCTGGCCGATCATCTACTTCCCACTCCTCACCGACAGGCTTTTGTCCGTCAAAGACATAGTCTGTTGAGATGTAGACCAAGGTCGCTCCGTGTGCTTCAGCAGCTTTTGCCACATTTTCGGTACCGGTCACATTGATGGCATAGTCCAGCTCTTTTCCTTCGTCCTCAGCCGCATCAACTGCAGTATAAGCTGCGCAGTGATAGACCAAGCTTGGCTTGACTTCCGCAAAGACCTTGTCCACCATTTGGGCATTGGTAATGTCCATTTCTGCCACATCAACAGCCACATACTCCTCATTGCGCTCATCCAAAAGATAGCGAAGCTCTGTACCTAGCTGTCCATTCGCACCTGTAATTAAAATCATTTGTCTTTCCTTTCACATCATAAACATTCAATGAGTTTATTATAACAAAAAAAGCAGAAAAAAAATCTGCTTGGTTGAATCAGACCTCTAGTCATTTTTTAGAAAATAAAATCTCATACTTTTTATATAAATGATGCAATATTATGCAAGTGATAATCAGAAAACTTAGCATCATTTCAAATTGACAGTATAAACTTTAACAATGCATAATCACATTAAAAATGAATCTTTTCTTTATTTCTCTCTTAGAAAGATTCTACTTCATGATAACAAATAATTCATTATTTTTCAAGATAAATATTATATAACTTTGTTTCTTCAAGTAATGTATAGTTTTTCACTACTAAAATCTATATTAGCAATATCGATTAATTTGAAATCGACGTTTAAGTTCGTTATGCTATTAAATCTCAATGTCATATCCCAAGAAACATTCGTATTTGGCATAATCAAACTTTTTAACATTGGATAAACAGAAGCTGTATTGCTAAATACTGGCGAATCAGAAAGAAAGCGATTCACATTAATAACTGTTTTTTCGGGTGTAATGTACTTGTTTAGAGAGGAAGCTAGCAATATGCTCTGTGCTTTGAACATTTCATTTTGTTGTTTTAAACTGCTCACATAAGTAAAAGAGAAAGATAAGAAATAAAAAACTAATAATCCCGAGACGAAGGACTTCCCTCTACGTAGAATTTTACTCTTTTCAACGCACTCTAAGCTAACAATTAAGATTATCGCTAAAAAAATTCCGAAACCATATTCATATCTTGGTCTCATAAGATAATAAGGATTAGACAAAATCAAATAGGTTCCATAGCTAAACACACTTCCTAAACTTAGCCAAATCAGCATATAAATAAAGTTTAAAAGGAATTTAGTACTGGATAAGCGAATCACACTGATAGTTAAGAGAAATATAGCAATTATCGTTAATAAAACCCAGATAGTTGAACTTTGAAAAAATATATTGTTCAAATATCCTGCAGCATTCACCCCGATTATTTTAATCATCTCTAATCCCTTTGGAATATCAGCTTGATCAGCAAAAAAATAGGAGGCTTTATAAAAAAATTTGTATACGATATAAAAACCAAACCAATTACATATGACAACATTGAGATGAAAAATTTTAGGGATTCTTTCTTTAAAAATAACTTCCTTGCAATAATTCTAAAAATATTAGCGTCATGGTTATCATAATGTACACTCCAGAAGAAGCTTGGTATGAATTGCACATTAAGAATATACCAACAACTGACATAACTCCAAATATTCTTTTATTATCCCAGAAAATAAATGGAATGATGGAAACTAATATACTTAAAGTCATAAAAGGATTGTCAAATCTAAAACTTAATGGCTCTAAAAACCACGGATTAATCCCTATAATAGTTGAAACAGATGCTGTTATAAAAGAAATCTTCTTATTGGGATATAAGACAAACAATAAAATTAAGCTCGCTAAAGTTAAAAACAAGCTGACAGAATATTTGAAGTCAAGCCTAGTTCTGTCAGATGATCCCCACCTTGTATTAATCGAGCGGCATACTCACTTAAATATCTTGAATAATGTTCAGAGAATTTTGAATAGCCTTGTAATTGTCTTCCAATATCATCAATATAGGGATACTCAGCTAAACCGATATTAATATTGACTACTGAATAAATAATAAAAATAACTAGGGCAGACGATTTATTTAAAAGAAGATAGTTTTTAAAATCAGAAAAACGTTTCTGGAAAATCATTTACTCTTCTCCTTAATCACATAAATCGGCCGATGCTTGGTTTCCATAAAGATTTTGCCAATGTATTTGCCTAGGATACCGATGGTCAGTAGCTGAAAACCACCGATAAGGAGAATGACAGTCATAAGGGACGGCCAGCCTGATGTCGGGTCACCAAAAACCAAGGTACGGATAATAATCACCGCCATCAGGATGAAGGCTAAAATCCAAGACAGGATACCTCCTAAAAAGGCAATGTTGAGAGGCGCATCGGAGAAATTGACGATGCCTTCTAAAGAATAGTTAAATAGAGACCAGAAATTCCAAGAGGTCTTGCCAGCCACTCGTTCAACATTTTTGTATTCCAAGTACTCGGTATTGAAGCCAACCCAGGCAAAAATTCCCTTGGAGAAGCGATTGTACTCTGAAACCTCCAGAATGGCTTCTACCATTTGGCGGCGCATCAGTCGAAAGTCACGCGCACCATCTACCATCTCTACCTGACTAATCTTGTTAATCAGCTTATAGAACAAATTGGCAAAAAAGCTTCGGATAGGCGGCTCTCCCTCGCGAGTAGTGCGACGGGTACCCACACAGTCCAGCTCAGGATTCGAGTCCAGCATGGCCTTCATCTCAATCAGGAGCTCTGGCGGATCCTGCAAGTCCACATCCATGACCGTCACAAAATCCCCACTCGCCTCTTGCAAACCAGCATAGAGGGCTGCTTCTTTTCCGAAATTACGAGAAAAGGACAGATAGTGCACATCTGGACAGCGACTGCTGAGCTCACGCAAAACAGCCAAGGTCCGGTCTGTCGATCCGTCATTGACAAAAATATATTCAAACTGGTCACGGATTTGGTATTTGACCGCTTCCATGGCTTCATGAAACAGAGGAATAGACTCTTCTTCATTGAAACACGGAACAATCACCGAAATTGTCATTTTAATCTCCTACTATTTTATATATTTCATCCTATTATAACAAAAAACTAGGCGAAATGCACTGCACCCTAAAAGTTAGACACAAAAAATCTAGCTTTTGGGGTGCAGCTTATTTCCAACCTAGTTTTATTCTTATTTGCTCAGTCTAGAGGCATTGAAAATTAGATAGATTCCAAGGCTAGCTTGAGATCCTCTATCAAGTCTTCCACATTTTCCAGACCGATAGAGAGACGGATTTGATTTGGTGTGATGCCTGCTGCCAGCTGAGCCTCTGGTGACATCTGACCGTGAGTCGTCGTAGCTGGATGGACGACCAGGGACTTAGCATCTGCTACATTGGCCAAGTCAGAGAAAATCTCTAAGCTGTCAATAACCTTACGAGCTTCTTTCTCCCCACCTTTGACATTAAAGGTGAAGATTGAGCCCACACCTTTAGGAAAATATTTTTCTGCCAGAGCATGATAAGGACTGTCAGCAAGCTTGGGATAATTGACCTGCTCAACCTTAGGATGCTCTGCCAGGAAAGCTACAATCTTCTCAGCATTTGATACATGGCGCTCTACACGCAACGAGAGAGTTTCCAATCCCTGCAGGAAGAGAAAGGCATTGAAGGGAGACATGGCTGCGCCCGTATCGCGTAAGAGCTGAGTCCGGACAGCAGTGACAAAGGCTGCTACTCCGACATCGCACGTATAACTGATATCATGATAGCTCGGGTCCGGATCAACAAACTGCGGAAACTTGCCAGAAGCTTCCCAGTCAAAACGACCACTGTCCACAATCACACCGCCGATGCTGGTTCCATGACCGCCGATAAACTTGGTCGCAGAATGCACCGCAATGTCCACTCCATGAGAAAAGACATTGATCAGATAAGGCGTAGCAAAGGTATTGTCGGAAATCAACGGAATCTTGTGAGCATGAACCAGCTCTGCCAAAGTTTCAAAAGTCAGGAATATTAATCAAACGGATTGCCCAAACTTTCAATCAGAACCAACTTTGTATTGTCCTGAATGGCTGCTTCTACTTCAGCCAGATTTTCAATATCAACAAAAGTCGTGGTAATGCCATAGCGAGGCAGGGTTTCCTTGAGCAGATTAAAAGTACCACCGTAGATGGTAGAGGCTGCCACTACATGGTCGCCAGCATGGGCCAAAGCTAGAATGGTGTAGGTAAGGGCTGCCATACCAGAAGCTGTTGCTAGAGCTCCGACTCCACCCTCCAAAGCCGCAATCCGCTCCTCAAAAGCAGACAGGGTCGGATTGGTAATCCGAGTGTAGATATTGCCCGGCTTGCGTAGGGCAAAAAGATCTTCTCCCTCCTGGGTATCTTCAAACACATAGGAAGTTGTCTGGTAAATAGGCAGAGCCCGTGACTTGGTTGTCGGGTCAACTGTCTGTCCGGCATGAAGCTGCAGGGTTTCAAATTTAAATTCACGTGTCATAAGGTCACCTCACTATAGTTATGTGATAAGTCTACCACTAAACGTCTCGCTTGACTAATAGAATTTCCTTATCAAAAGAAATAAAGAAAAGCTATATCTTATAGCTTCTCAGTTATAATCTCAAAAGTCGCCTGATTGCTGGGCCAGTACAGCTGCGACGAAACTTTGTCTAAAGCTACCCACTGAGCTCCTACATGCTCATCTGAAAGCTGGATTTCCTTCTGTTCTGTCAGAACTAGAAAGAGATTTGTGGATGGTCAGATTTTCATCAATCTTTACTGTGAAATCTCCAAGACTAGTCAGACTTGAACAAGCTAAGAGCAAGCCAGTCTCTTCTTTTATTTCACGAAGGCAGGCCTCTTCTGGACTCTCACCGCTCTCAATCCCACCAGTAATAGGCTGCCAAAAGGAAACTGTCTCATCCTCAACTTTCAAGAGAAAGATTTCCCTATCCTCTGGATGATAGATCCAGGCTTCAATTGACTGCCTCATCATGACTTTTTCTCAATCGGTGCTATGCTGGCCAGCACTTTCTTCAGACCGACTTCTGGGAAATTAATCTTAAGCTCTTGACTATTTCCGCTGCCAGAGACTGCCAGAACTGTCCCATCGCCCCATTTCTTATGGTGGGCAATATCTCCGATAGCCCAAGCAACTCCTGGCTTAGATGGCTGGCTCTGATTGCTCTTTCCAAAAGGCAGACTGCCTGTAGAAATCGAACTAGGAGCCGCCTGACGCTTCCGCTCTTGTAGAGCCTGTGCTAGGCTCATGCCCTGACCGAACTGACTAGTATCGCTATTGGTATAACTAACCTTAAAAGAGCTGTTTGCCGGTCTAGCCAGGCCTTGATAGTCTAGCAGGTCTGAGCTGATTTCTCTCAAAAAGCGAGTAGGTTGATTATAGTTGGTTTTACCATAAAGCATACGGGAATTAGCATTTGTCAGATAGAGAATCTTCTCTGCTCGGGTGATACCGACATAGGCCAAGCGCCGCTCTTCCTCCAGCTCATCCTCATCTTCAGATGTCCGACTTAGAGGGAAGACATTTTCCTCCATACCAACCAGAAAGACGACCGGAAATTCCAATCCCTTGGCTGCGTGGAGGGTCATCAGAGTCACTTCGGAACTCTCCGTATCCCCGTCATCTGTGTCTGCAATCAAGGCTAAATCATTGAGAAAACGGCTGAGCTTGTCAAGGCCAGACTCATCACTAGGATTATCTGGACTTTCATCAAAGTTCTTAGTTACAGACAGGAATTCTTCGATATTTCAATCCGTGCTTGGCTTTCCAGGGTTGCCTGGGCTGCCAAGGATGCAGCATAGCCTGTCTTTTCCAATACAGCCTCTACCAGATCCGTTACTGTATAATCATCCAAGCGCTCCCGCAAATCCAGAAGCATATTGGCAAAATCATAGACCGCCTGAGCCGCCTTACCCTTGACTGGCGACAGCAGGATATTGGCTGACGCATCCAGCAAAGAGATTTCCTGACTGGCCGCAAAATTCCGAATCTTGTCTACCGTTCCCGGTCCGACACCACGTTTGGGCTCATTGACCACGCGCTCATAGCTAATGTTGTCGCTAGGATTGGCGATGAGGTTAAGATAGGAAATAACATCGCGGATTTCCTTGCGGCTGTAGAACTTGGTTCCACCGACCATGGTATAGGGAATATTGGATTTGAGCAGGGCTTCCTCCACCGTCCGTGACTGGGCATTGGTCCGGTAAAGAACTGCAAAATCTTTATGACTGTAGCCTTCTCGGCTCAGCTGATCAATGGTTCGAGCGACAAAGAGAGCCTCGTCCTGCTCGTCATTAGCACGATAGTAGACAATTTCCTCACCGTCTTCGTTTTGAGTCCAGAGATTTTTAGGACGGCGGTTGCGGTTGTTTCGGATGACTTCATTAGCTGCCTGAAGAATAGTCTTAGTAGAGCGATAATTTTCCTCCAGAAGAACTACCTTAGCTTCTGGATAATCTTTTTCAAAGTCCAGAATATTCTGCATATCGGCTCCCCGCCAGCCATAGATAGACTGGTCAGCGTCTCCGACCACGCAGATATTCTTAAAGCGGGAAGCCAAGAGCTTGACCAGCTGGTACTGGGCATGGTTGGTATCCTGATACTCGTCCACATGGATATACTGGTAACGTTGCTGGTAGTAGGTCAAAACGTCAGGATTTTGGTCAAAGAGTCGCAGGGTCAGCATGATTAAGTCATCAAAGTCCATGGCCTCAGACTGGCGCAATTCCTTTTGATAGGCTGTGTAACACTTGGCTACAATCTCCGTGTACATATCACCAGCTAGATTCGCATAGGCCACCTCGTCAATCAGGTCGTTCTTAGCATTGGAAATAGTTCCCAGAATGGCACGCTCATTCCACTTTTTAGGGTCCAGATTGAGATTTTTGAGAATCCGTTTCATCAGAGTCCGCTGTTCGCCTGGATCAACGATGGTGAAGTTGCGGTTGTAGCCAATATGATCTGCTTCTCGTCGCAGGATTCGTACACACATGGAGTGGAAAGGTAGCGATTAAGCAATCTTGGGCCTCCGTTTTGAGTTTTTCAGCCCTTTCTCTCATCTCCCTCGCCGCCTTATTGGTAAAGGTAATAGCTAAGGATATTCCAAGGATTAACCATCTTTCTCATCAATCAAATAGGCAATGCGGTGGGTCAGGACACGGGTCTTACCCGATCCAGCTCCCGCCATAATCAGCAAAGGCCCTTCTGTTGTTTGAACCGCCTCAGCCTGACGGTCATTCATACCGTTTAATAAAGGATGCATTTTTCTTCCTCTTTCAAAGTCAATGCTACTATTATAACAAAAATCCTGATGAAGCTAAACCAGAAAGAAGAGGAATTTCTGATTTTAGATTAGATTTTCGACAAAGTCATCTAAGGCACCCTAAGCCCGACGGAAATTGAAAATCAGGTCTATTTTTGCTATAATATGCCCATATGAGACTTAGAATATCTTTCCAGAGATGACATTTTTTCGCAAGTCTCTTTTCCATTCTGCTGCCCCACTTAGAAAGAAAGGCTGTCATGAAAAATCCTAGTAACAATCTGAAGCTAGCGGAGAGAGGAGCCATCCTGTCCATCGCTACCTATCTGATTCTATCCGCGGTCAAGATTATCGCAGGCTCGACCCTCCAGTCCTCCAGTCTGACGGCTGACGGCTTCAACAATGTATCTGATATCGTGGCTAATATCGCCGTTTTAATTGGCCTGCGTATGGCTAGAAAACCAGCCGACCGTGACCATCGCTTCGGCCACTGGAAGATAGAAGATCTGGCCAGTCTCATCACATCTTTTATCATGTTTTTCGTTGGATTTGATGTCCTGATTGAAACCATTCAGAAGATCATCTCCAACCAAGAGACTAAGATTGACCCTGTTGGTGCCGTGGTCGGAATCATCTCGGCTATCATCATGTTGGGTGTTTATTTTTACAATAAAACGCTAGCTAAAAAAGCTCATTCCAAGGCTCTGGATGCCGCAGCCAAGGACAACCTGTCAGACGCTGTCACTTCTATCGGCACTTCAGTTGCTATCATTGCCAGCGCCTTTAACTTTCCAATCGTTGATAAGCTGGCAGCCATTGTCATTACCTTCTTCATTCTTAAGACAGCCTATGACATCTTTATGGAATCTTCCTTCAGCCTGTCCGACGGCTTTGATGAAAGCCTGCTGCAGGACTACAAGCAAGCTATCCTGGAAATTCCTAAAATCACTCAGGTTAAGTCCCAGCGGGGTAGGACCTATGGCAGTAATATCTATCTAGATATTATTCTTGAAATGAATCCAGACCTCTCTGTCTATGAGAGTCATGAGATTGCGGACCAGGTTGAGGATATGTTGATGGAGCGCTTCGGGAGTCTTTGACATTGACATTCATATTGAGCCTGCTCCTATTCCCGAAGATGAGACGCTGGACACTCTTTACCCAAATCTACTCATGCGTGAGCAGCTCGTGGAGCAAGGCAGCCAACTGGATACGCTTCTGTCCGCTGAATTTCTCTATATTTCCCAAGATGGCCGACAGCTGAAACAAGGCTGAATTTCAGGCAGAAAGAGCCTCAAAAACTCCTATCAAAAACGTTGAACTGCTCTCTGTCAGCCAGAAAACCAAGCTCATCCGCTATGAAATGGACGGTGTTATCCATACCAGCCTCTGGCGCCGCCACGAGGTATGGCAAAACATCTTTCACCAAGAGACACGAAAAAACCAGTCTGATGATTAAGTCAGTCTGGCTTTTTCATTGCAACACATCCTTCATTTCCCTGTATAATAGATAACAGTAATACTATCTAGACTTTGCAAATTTGTTGGATTTCTCTTTAGCTTTCAGACCGTCTTTTTCAGGATTGTCAGACAAATGATAGTTGTCATAGCTATCATCTAGGTCGGTATAAATCTTTATCTTATCATTAACAAGTAAAGCAGCATATCTTGCCTGTCCAAAAGGCTTTCTTGAAATCTTTGTAAATTCAATTTTTTCTACATTTTCATAGTGATTTCAGCAAAAATAAAGCCAGTCCCCTCTTCCTGGTTGCGTACCTTTACTTTTTCCTCAGTCGTCAGCCAAGCATTTTCTCCAGAGTAAATAACATCCGTCTCACCCGTATCTTTAAAATTTGTGACCTTCTCTTTCTTTTTCAGACGAAAAGTCAATTCTGTCGAATCAGTGTGAGAACTATCATTTATATTATAGTTTTCATCTTTTGAGTCCAAAGAAACATGTGGGATATAACTGGTGTCATTTACAATCAGACTAACAGAATCTGCTTTCCCAGAACTTTCCCTTGGAAAATTCATCAAATTCAATTTTTTGAACATCTTCATAATGATTAATGATATAAAGTGCAAGCTTTTGCTCTTTCTTATGAAGCTCAGTCATTTCTGTATCTGACATCCATATTTTTTCACCATCTCTATTTACTATGCTGCTGCATGCTGTCAAAAAACTCAGAACCAGTATAACCAAAAATAATATTTTTGTCTTTCTTGACTTCAAAAGCAGTCTCCTTTTTGCAGTCTTTTGATATTAGTATACCACATCAGGACAAGTATCTTTATGTTTACTTGTAACTTTAAAGTTGATTTTCAAAGAAAAACCAAGGCTTGCCCTGCCTTGGTTGAAAATAGACTTCAATTTATTTATTCTTAATAAAATCCAAATTCATTAAGCGGTGAGAGTCGGAACTCCACCACTCCCTTGATTTGACTGGCTTTGATGAGCCCAAATTCTCGGCTGTCCTTCGTATTTTCCCGTCGATCATTAAGAATCAAATAAGAATCTTTAGTAATTTTATCAGACTTTGAGTCTTTTAAATCCATAACAGAGAAATCATGAGTATAGTAACCCGAACTTCCTGCTGAAGCTAGATATTTCTCGCGCATTTTCTCAATATATTCTTCCGACATGACCTGACCGTTCAGGTAAAGAAGATCATCCATATAGGTTACCTGATCCTTTCCTGGGCAATGACCCGGCCGACATAGTCTTTGCCGTCCACTTCATAGAGGACAAAATCCCCACGCTTGATGTCTTGCTTTCTCGTCGCCAAGACCAAGTCATTCTTTGCCAAGTAAGCATTGCTGTCTTGCTCAGTCACCCGATAAGGCGTATAAATAAAAACTCTCAGCCCTATAATGATAGCTGCCAGTACTGAAAAAATAATAATATTTCTTAATAAATCTCTCTTTAACATTCGTCTCCCCCATCTCTTTTATACCATTATATCATTTTTAGACAAAATAGACAAAGGTACAATTTTATTTCAAAAATCAATTCTCAAACTTGTTCTTCTCTCAAGTAAGATAAGTGGTATCGCATAGACAAGAAAAAAACCGATGATTTTCCAATCAACGGTTCTTTTTTATTATCTTAGATTAACGTACTGTACGGATGCGCATTGTGTTGGTACGAACTGCTTCACCAAGCGGCACACCAGCAACGATAACGATATCATCACCAGATTCAACCAAGCCTTGCTCAACTGCAATCTTTTCAGCGATTTCAAACATATCATCTGTATTAGATGGAGTTTCAGTAGTCACTGGAATAACACCCCAGTTCAGCATAAGACCACGTTGAGTCAATTCGTCAAAAGTGATAGCCAAGATATCCGCGTTTGGACGGTATTTAGAAATCAAGCGAGCTGTGTGACCTGTCTTAGTAAGAGTAACCACCAACTTGATATCCATTGAGTTTGTAGCATCTTTAACTGCTGAAGCCATAACTTCAGTCTTAGAGTTACGCTCAAAGTTATCAGTTGTCAAACGGCCATATTCGTTAAGAAGGGTTTGAGCGTTCTTATCGATAGTAGCCATTGTTGTTACTGACTCAAGTGGGTATTTACCATTTGCAGACTCACCTGAAAGCATAGTTGCATCAGTTCCATCGATAACAGCGTTAAATACGTCTGATACTTCTGAACGAGTTGCACGTGGTTTTTCTGTCATGGTTTCAAGCATGTTAGTTGCTGTGATAACCACTTTACCAGCTGCATTTACCTTAGTGATGATCATCTTTTTGGTAAACTGGAACCATTTCAAATGGTACTTCGATACCCATATCACCACGGGCAATCATGATACCATCAGCAGCTTCAATGATTTCGTCCAAGTTATCGATACCTTGTTGGTTTTCGATTTTCGCGAACAATTGAACATGGCCATTACCAGTTTCTTCACAGATTGCACGAACTTCGTTGACGTCTTTTGCAGTACGTACAAATGAAATCGCGATGAAGTTGATTCCTTGCTCAAGACCAAAGCGGATATCGTCATTGTCACGCTCAGCAAGTGCTGGGAAAGGAATCTTCGTGTTAGGGATGTTCACACCTTTTTGCTTAGCAATGATGCCGTCGTTTTCAACTTCTACTTCAAATTCACGAGTAGCATCGTCTTTTAGCGATAACACGAAGACCAAGTTTACCATCGTCAACCAATACTTGACGGCCAACTTCAACATCATCGTAGATGTCCAATCCGCCAGCAACGTTCAAAGCAATGACTTCACGAGTAGATTTGATACCTTGCTTAGTAGCAACACGGATTTTTTCACCAGTTTTGTATGAATACTCTTTTGCATCACCTTCGAAACAATTCTGTACGAATTTCTGGTCCTTTTGTATCAAGAAGGAAACCAACTTTTTGGCCGGCAATTTCTTCTGCACGCTTAACAGTTGCCATGCGCTCTCCTTGCTCAGCATGGTCACCGTGTGAGAAGTTGAAACGGAATGTGTTTGCGCCAGCTTCAATCAACTTAGCAATGTTTGAGCTGATGCTTCAACATCCAGCTTTTCTCCCCAATATCCGTCATCACCGAATTTTTTACCACCGCGGATTTCTACCGCAGGACCTAATGTTGCAACGATTTTTACACGTTTATTCATGATTGTATGAAACTCCTTCTTCTATTTGGCCTCTTGGCCTGAATAACAAATAATAATTAAATATTGATGCTGCGGTTCAAATCAGCCAAGTCCAGATCAGCCTTGTGCGGATTGTTAACGACAATTTTGCCTTCAGCAGTCAAGCTAAAGAGTGCTCCTTCTTCAGCAGTTCCCAGGATTGGGCTTTCAACCATCTGCTCATTGCGGATTCCAACGGCAACTCCGCCGATACCTTTTTTAAGCAGTTTAACAGCATGTGCTCCCATACGAGATGCAAGAACACGGTCACGCGCAGTCGGTGATCCTCCACGCTGGATATGTCCGAGCTCTGTGACACGCAAGTCACTCATATCACCAGCTTCTTTCAGCTTCTCAGCAAATTCATCCGCTGACATGACACCCTCAGCCAAGACGATGATGTTGTGCTTCTTACCCTTGGCATAGCCACTCTTAATGCTTTCAACAACTTCTTCGATCTTGAAACCTTCTTCAGGAACGATGATTTCGTCCGCACCAGATGCAATACCTGCCCAGAGAGCAATATCACCAGCATTACGTCCCATTACTTCGATAACGAAAGTACGACGGTGACTGGATGAAGTATCCCGAATCTTTGTCAATCGCATCCATGGCTGTAGTAACAGCTGTATCAAAACCGATAGTGAAGTCTGTTCCGACGATATCATTGTCAATGGTTCCTGGAACACCGACAGCTGGGAAGCCGTGCTCTGTCAAGCGCATCGCACCGTGGTAAGATCCATCTCCACCGATAACAACGACACCTTCGATTCCATGTTTTTTAAGCTGCTCAATCCCTTTCAGCTGCCCTTCAACTTGGGCAAACTCAGGGTAACGAGCAGAGTGAAGGAAAGTTCCACCGCGAGAAATAATGTCACCAACTGATGTCGCATCAAGTGGGTAAATCTCGCCAGCAACCATTCCAGCGTAACCATCATAAATCCCGTAAACTTCCATTCCTTCGGAAATTGCTTTACGAACAACTGCACGGATGGCAGCATTCATTCCAGGGGCATCACCACCACTAGTCAAAACAGCAATACGTTTCATTTCGCTTTTTGCTCCTTTTTCTTTTTAACATTCTTATAGATTATACCACAATCATCATGAAAATTCTCTTATTTTCCATATTTTTTAACGAAAAATCGTTTTCATAGTATAATTCTTCAATTCCTCTTGTAGCTGCTCTGATTTCTCCACTCGAAAATGCGGTGCAGACATGGTTCGCTTCTCATCTTCATAACGCAGGACAACCGGAATATTACCGGGGTATTTCTGCAAAATCTGAGATATTTCTCGATCATGTTCATGGCCAGCAAGTTTTATCCAGAACCGTTCTGTAGTGGCTTCTTCTATATCTGACAAGACCAACTGTAAACGACCATCCCGCTCCTTCACCTTGCCAGTCAAGTAGTAAATACCCTTCTCCTTAATACGGTCACCCAACTGACGATAGGTATCAGGAAAGAGGGTAACATCCAGTTTTTTCTTCGTATCTGAAACCTGCAAGAAGGCCATATTCTCGCCCTTTTTAGTCCGAATAGTCTTGACAGTCTGGACTTGAGCTAAAATCCTAGCTCTGCTATTTTCTGTCAACTCACTAATCCAGCTAAAGGGCTGATCTGCTTCTTTGGCCAGTTTAACCAAGGGGTGATCGCTAAGCCCCACACCGATAATGCTCTGTTCCAGCTCAAACTTTTCAGCATCGCTAAAATCCTGAGCCTCTGTCCAAGAATAAGTCGTATCCGCAAAGAGACTGCCCAGCTCATCCGCAAATACAAACAGATTAGGCAGATTGGCTAGAATTTTTTGGCGGTTTTTCTCAAAACTGTCAAAGAGCCCCAGCTGAATCAGAGGAGTCAGCAGCGGAATCTTATGGTAATTCTGAGGCAGGCGCAGAATAAAGTCTTCCACCCCAGTAAAGGCAGCATTTTGTCGCTCTTCGATAATCCAGTAAGCCAAATCCCTAGGCAGGCCTTTGATATTTTTCATGCCCAAAAATATCTTCTTATCCTGAAACTTATCATGGTAGGGAATATTATTGATACTGAGGGGCGCTGTTTCAAAGTCAAAACTCAGGGCATCAGTGATATAGTCACTACTTGAATAATTGAGCATGACATCAAAGAAAACATCTGGATAGTGAGCCTTGAAGTAAGCAAGCTGAAAAGCCAGAGCTGAGTAGGCATAGGCGTGGCTGCGGTTAAAGCCATAACCAGCAAACTTCTCCATAATAGCAAAGACTTCCTTGGCTTTGGATTCCGAGTGACCTAGCTTGAGAGCACCTGCAACAAAGTCCTCCTGCATGCGGTGCATTTCAGCAGCGCTTTTCTTGCCCATTGCTCTTCGTAAAATATCGGCTTTCCCTAGACTAAAGCCACCAAAGCGCTGGGCCACCTGCATGACTTGCTCTTGGTAGAGCATGATACCGTAAGTCGGAGCTAGAATATCAGCCAAACTTTCATCAATTAACTCCACCTGCTCCAACCCATGCTTTCTCTTGACAAAATTGTCGATGTAATCACTGGCTCCAGGACGATTGAGAGAGGTTGTGGCCACTACTTCCTCAAAGCGAACCGGCTGAACCCGCTTGAGTAGACTGATGGCACCCGGCTGCTCAAACTGGAAAATCCCCTTGGTCTGGCCAGCCGCAAAGAGTTTCAGAGTGTCTGCATCCTCCAAGTCAATCTCTGCAATCTCAATATCTACCTTATATTTTTTCAGGGTTGCTTCTTTCATCCGCTGGACAAAGGTCAGATTGCGCAAGCCCAGAAAATCCATCTTGAGCAGTCCATTGCTCTCCACACCGTGGGCATCATATTGGGTAATATACATGTCCTCGCCGTATTTGAGCGGTATCTGATCAGTCAGGTCACTGTCGCTCATCACAACGCCAGCTGCATGGATAGAAGTCTGACGGGGATGACCTTCGATTTTTTTAGCAATATCAAAGGCCTTTTGATATTCCAGCTTACTATTGATAATCTGACGAAAGGCCATATTTTTCTCATAAGCAGAGGTCAGACTATCCCCGAAGCGGATTTTCTTGGTGATATTGGTCAGCTCATACTCTGGCAGACCGAAACGCTTGAAAACATCGCGAATGGCCTGCTTAGCTCCAAAGGTCGAGTAGGTCACAATCTGAGCTGCATGCATACTGCCATAGCGGTCACGAACATAGCGGATAAACTCTGGCCGGTAAACATCAGGAATATCGATATCAATATCGGGCATGGTATAGCGCTCTAGATTGAGAAAGCGCTCAAAGAGCAGGTTATTCTTGACTGGGTCAATCCCAGTAATCTCCAAAGCATAGGCCACCAGACTGCCAACAGCAGATCCTCGGCCCATGCCCATATAATAACCCTGACTGCGACCAAAGCGCAGCAAATCCCAGACAATGAGGAAATAATCATCAAAGCCCATCTGATGAATGACATCCAGCTCCTGATCCAGCCGTTCCTGATAAAGTTTACCTGTTAAACCGCGTTTTTTCAAGCCAGCTTCGGAGCGCTCCCGCAACTCTTCCACGGCAGAACGTTCCCGATTAAAGCGGGGCAGTTTCAGCTCTCTATTGATATCATAGTGAACATCACGGACTAGCTTCTCAAGATTAGCCAGACTCTCTGGGAAAGTTTCCTTAAAAGCTCCTGCCAGAGCATCTGGTGCCAGCAAAAACTCATGATTGGGAAGACTGCCAATCTCCCGCAGGCTGGCATTTTCTCGAATAGCTCGGAGCATCTGCAAGGTCTCCAAATCCCCCCTATCAAAATATCGGACGGTATGCAGGGGCAGGGTTGGCCGACCAAACTCCTGCTGGGGCGTTGCTGGAAAGACACCAATATAAAAATCCAACCCCAAATCCAGATCTGCTACTCCGTCAAAAGCAGGAACAATCACAGCCAATCCCTTAAAGAGATGCTGGAAATCCTCCCAGTTTTTTTGTCCCATCATCTTGAGAGTCGAGACTTTCATCAGATTGCGGTAGCCCTGACTGTCCAAGGCCAGCAGACGGAGATGAAGCTCCTGCTCTGCCTTAATCAGACTCAGTTCCAAGCCTAAAAGCGGCTGCAGTCCCGCTGATTCGGCTTCCTCTAAGAAATGATAGGCTCCATAGAGATTGTCCACATCCATCATGCCCAGATGACTGTATCCTAAGTCCTTGGCTTTCTGCACATATTTCTTTATCGGAATCAAGCTATCCATAAAACTGTAAACAGTCTTGGTATCAAGTTGTATCACCACATTTTTCTCCTTGAACATGCTTTGCTTCTTCTTATAACTATTATACCGCAATTCACTGAATGAGGGAAATAGGAGTTTGACTGAACAGAAAGATTCCATTCACCCTTTCCGGCTTTCTTTGCCATTTTCCTAAGGAAAAGGTACAATAATTGTAAATTGCAGAAAATAAAGGAGACATGTATGAATCAGTATCCTCTGGTCTATCTTGACCATGTCCATAAATTATGGCGACGCACCCGCTCTGTATGATGTGAGCTTAAATATCCAGCCCGGCAGAATCATCGGACTTCTAGGCCCTAATGGCAGCGGCAAGACAACTATTATCAAGCTTATCAATGGTCTCTTGCAGCCGACCTCTGGTCATATTTATCTCAAAGGCGTCAAACCCTCTCCTGATACCAAAAGAATCGTTTCCTATCTACCAGATACGACATACCTAAGCGACAGCTCCAAAGTAATCGAAGCTGTAAAATATTTCCAAGATTTTTATGATAATTTTGACAGCGCGAAAGCCATGCAGCTTCTAAAGGATCTTCATATCGATCCTCAAGCGCGCATCGGAAGTCTGTCAAAAGGAAACAAGGAAAAAATGCAGCTCATTTTGGTCATGAGCCGTCATGCGGAACTGTATATCCTAGACGAGCCTATCGGTGGTGTTGATCCGGCTTCTCGTGACTATATCCTGCAGACCATTATCCAAAATCGCACGCCTCAGTCTTCTGTCATCATTTCCACCCACTTGATTGCGGATATCGAGCCAATCTTGGATGAAGTAATCCTGATTAACCAAGGTCAGATTCTTTTGCATGAAAATGCTAATCAGCTGCGTCAACAGTACAATCAATCCATTGATAATCTCTTCCGCAGCCAGTTTCGCTTTTATTAGGAGGACTTCATTATATGTTTGGAAAACTGTTTAAATACGACTTTAAGTCTAATTACAAATGGTATTGTATCACCTTTGCCATTCTTCTCACTCTATCAGTCTTTCATGGGATTCGTAGCTGGCAGCATCTTAAAGACCTGAGGTCGATGGAATCGCTATAGTGAACATCCCAATGGCTACTAGTGGTGTTATTATCACTTTCTATCTACTATTTCTCTTGCTGTTTTTCTGCATCCTGCGCTGTCTTTCTGTCCAATACCATCATTATTATCCGTCGATTTTATAAAAATGTCTTTGGGAGAGAAGGCTACCTGACTTGGACCTTGCCGGTTACGCCCGCATCAGATTCTTCTGTCCAAGCTTCTTTCCGCATTTGTTTGGACCCTCTTGTGTATGCTGACCATGTTTATTAGTGGTCTTAGTCATTTTTGGCATTGCTCTTCCCTATGTACAGGCTATTCATTGATGAGATTTTTAAATATATTGGTGAAATTCCAGATTTGTGGCTTTGGATTGTCAAATACGGCTTCCTTAATCTCCTTCAAATCCTTTCTGGTATCCTCTTCTTTTATCTAGCAATCTCAGTCGGACAGCTATTTTCAAGAAGAATCGGATTATGATGGCTGTGCTCTTTCGGATTTTTGATTTGGACTGTTCTGGCGGTCCTGTCAATCTTCTTACCTAGTTTCTTAAATCCGTACGGCCTATTTTCTCCATACGATTATAGTCACTCCGATACGGATTTTGAAATGATGCTAGATGCCTTTCTTATTATCCGAATCGTCTTTGAACTGGTCAAAATTTTTGGTTTCTATTTTACAATCTATGCCATCGTAAAAAACAAACTAAATCTGCAATAAGCAAAACAAGGTTGAAACAAAACGTTTCAACCTTGTTTATTTTTACTTCAGAATAATGGCTGCTACGATGGGGCTGACCAGAACGTACATGAGGCCGGTCACGCCAATCGCAAGTCCTGCCATAGCTCCTGCGACCTGGCCGTATTTAAAGGCGGTTCCCGTTCCTACCGCATGGCCTGTTCCACCTAAAGCTAGACCGATAGCTACTGGGTCTGTGATTTTTAAGAGCTTAAGAAGCGTTGGTCCTAAGACACTGGTCAGAATGCCCGTCGCAACCACCACCACTAAGGTCACTGTAGCAAGACCTTGCAGCTTGTCTGTGATACCGACAGCCATGGCCGTTGTGACAGATTTCGGAAAAAGAGAAACAGCCAGAAAGAAATCCATTCCGAAAAACTTAGCCAGTAAAGCAGTGAAGCTGGTATTGACTACAACCGCCGCAAAGGTCCCAATCAAAATACTGCGTGCATGGTGCTTCATCAAATGAAAAGTCTTGTAAAGCGGAATCCCCAAAGCAACCGTAGATGGCACAATTAGGTTGTTTAAATAGGAGCCGCCGACATAGTAATCCTTGTAGGAAATACCGGTTAATTTCAAAAAAGCAATAACCAAAACTGCTGCAATCAGCAAAGGAGTTGTCAAGGGATGAGGAAATCTCCGAAAAATCAATAGGCCGAACAGATAGGCCAAGATAGACAAGGCAAGGCCAAAGAGAGGGTTGCTCCATAAATCAGACATTGCTGGCGTCTCCTTCCTCATAATCTCCTTCGAAACGAGTCTTAATCAGCTGCACCACAACTGCAATCACGCAGACATTAAGCACAATTGCTCCTAAAACAATCAAAATAATCGGCAGCAGATAAGGTGCAATGACCTGAAATTTATCCATGATACCAACTGCTGGAGGCAGAAAAAGAATGGTCATATTTGCCAAGAGAAAATTGCCAACCATACTGATATGACGCAGGCGCAGGAGCTTGAATTGCAGAGCCAAAAACAGCAAGACCAAACCAATGATACTGCCCGGAACAGGCAGGTGGAAAACACTTGAAATTCCCTTCTCCAACGAGGGAAATCATAAAAATAATCATCAACTGAACGTATAATTTCATACCAAACCTCCATCACTTGTATATCCAGTTTACTCCTTTTCAGAAAAATATCAAGGTGCTTTCAGAAATTAAAACCTTTACATCAAAAATTTGCTTATAAAAATTCCCTCTATTGCAGACAATAGAGAGTCTTTCTTATTTAGCAGTCGTCTGAGTAGCTTCCTAGACAGATGCTAGATGGATTGAATCATAAAGAAATCATGAGCACAATCAGAGAAAGGCTTGCCAAAAGAACTAGGATTTTCTTTGCGAGGTGGGTTTCCCAGTAGCCTGACTTGCCAATCGATGTATTAGTTTCTCTATAAAATTGCTGGTTTTCTCTAGGAAGCAGACTAACCAGCAAAATCAAGATAAGGGCTACTACAATGGTAAATGTAATCAATATTGTTTGCATTTTATTTCCTCAAGGCTCCAATCAATGTAAAAATCAAGCCAATCAAGATCATCAAGCCCAAGGCGATGACAAAGGCCTTGTTGAGGTTTTCACCCAGGCTGGCCTTCTCTTTCTTGGGCTTGCCATGCTTAAGCTCATCTAACCGTCCCTCAATATCCTTATGAAATAAATCTTTTTTAGCCATGCTGACCTCCTAACAAGCTTTGGAGAGTCTCCTGATAAAGACTGACGGGTACATCATTGGCATGTCGGCCTTGAGCTTGCAAGGCTGACCGCATCTGCTCAACACCAGATAAGGCTTCTTCCAAAGTTGATGCCAGTTGAGCTGGCTGGCTGCTGTCGAAAATATGCTGTTGGGCAATGTAGTGCCTGTCATGCAGGGTCTGCTCAAAGCCTAGAATCAAGAGATTGTTCTCAAAAGCCTTGCGCACTGCCTGTAGAACCTGACCTCCGTGATTGATGTCCAGATAAATGTCCGATTCCAAGTAGAGCTGCTCGATCTGCTTGAGACTGGCATTTTGATAAAGGACGACATTCTTATAGGACAGCATAGACAAGAGTTTAGGCGACATTTCCGTGAGGGCAGCAATGCGAAAGACTAGCTGCGGCAGGGACTGAACCAAGGTCTCTAAGCCTTCAATCTGATCCGAATGGGTCAGGATTAAGGCATCTTTTCGTAGGTAGTTGTCCCGCTTGAAGTCATAATGATAGCCCAGATGCAGGAACTTCTGCTGCTGGTCAGCTGCAGCCAGACTCATGGCCTTTTCATAAGTCGCTAAAGTCTGGAATGACAATGGTCTGCGTCCCGCAGCTGGCTATTTTCCAGAATCAGCTGCATATTGCCCGGAAGCTCATCATACAGAGGTTCCTGCCAAAAGAGAATATCCTGCCCAGCTCGACCTGTCAAGCTGTGGGAAACTAGGAAAGAATAAGCCAGCGAATTAAAGAGAATGTGATCCAAGTCAAAGTCTAGCCGCTCTAAAAAGAAACGGATAAAATCCACTCGGCTTTTAAACATCCGCATCGGGCTCTTGGTCCAGAGTCAGGATGATGTCACCGGTGGCGTGATTTTCCACGATACGCTCCTGACCGTCTGTGCTATAGTAGGTTGTGTTGAAAGCTTCCTGGCCTGATTTATAGGCTGTTTTGGCAAAGCAGCGGCCCTTGCTTATTATAGCGCTCACTCAGTCGCAGCTGGCCTTTTTTATCCAGCCAATCCACCTGTTTGACCAAGCGACCCTTGGCCTGACTTGCATAGTGAATCCGTGCTCTTTCTTCTCCCATGTCACTGACACGCGCCGCCTGATGGTCGCCTGTGATTTCCCAGAAAGGTGGCACTGGTACTTGATTGAAAAAGAGCGGGTGGTCTACTCCCTCTTCATCCCCAGAAAGTAAGTATAGGGGAAATCATGTCGTCCGGGCAGAAAGCCATTGGCCTCAATGACAATGGTCGGACAGTCATAGCCAGCTGCAAGGAGGGAATCATGCAGATCCTGGGTTTCCTGATTGTAATAATCAAAGAGCTGAATCATCTCTGACCTCCTTTAAAAGCTGGGACCAAGCCGCTTCAACCCGGCTGGTCAAATAATTCTCGGCCACTTGATAAGAGTGTTGGCTCATCTCCTGCTGGTGTCCTTGGCTAAAGAGAGCTATTATTTTCTCCACAAAAGCAGCAATAATCTGGTCCTCGACCTGATTGGAACTAACCGGCAGCAGATAACCATTTTTACCATCATCGATAAAAGTCTGATTACCATAGCGGACATCAAAGCCGATGAGAGGCAGACCCGAGCCAACTGCTTCCATGAGCGTTAGACCAAATCCTTCGCTGGTTGAAGCCGTCAGATAAAGCTCATAGCCTGCATAAATCTGACTTAAATCCGCATGCCCTTTGAGCCGAATGTAGTCCTGAGCTCCTGCTTCCTCAATCCTGCGGCGTAGCTTCTCCTCTTCGCCCCCCTTACCGTAAATATCAAGAGTCAGTTCAGGCAGCTGGGCTTGTGCTTGGACAGTCGCTGCCACTAGCCAATCGATATGCTTTTCCGTAGCGAGACGCGAAGCCGTAATCATGGAGAAAGGCTTGCGAGGATCTTTGGGATAAGTCAGCTGGTCCAGACTTCCCACCGGTATGGTGACAATTTTGGGCTGCTTGTTCGAGTAATGCTGGAACTGCTGCTCTAGAATCGTTTTCTGAGCCTCTGTTGCCACGATGAAAAAGTCCACCTTGTCAGCATTAGTAAACTGGTAGTCATAAAAATTATTCCAGAGAATGTAGTCGTCACTGCTGGCATTTTCACTAAAATGCTCCGCATGGACCACTACTCCCAGCTTAGCCTTCTGACTCTCCTCAAAGACAACCTGACCAATCCCAGTCTCCCTATCCAAGATGACCACATCATCTGCCTGCAGCTGCAAACACTGGAGAAAATAACGGACCAGCTCAGCCTTGGAATAGAAAATCCGATCTGGAAAGCGATAGAGCTCTTCCTGACCATCCTCTATCAGCATGTCATAGGCCACACTGCCGTCTTCATGGTAAAAACGGCGCTGGTAGAGGGTTGCAGCGTCATTATGGGGTGCAAAGTACTCACTGGCATAGCGGACATAGGAGAAATAATCCTTGCGAATCAATCTCCCCCGCGAGACATACTCCACATGCTCCACAAAGTCTTGGTCTTCCTGTCGCAGATAGCAAGTGATAAACTGATCATCCTGCGGATAGAAATAGCGGACAATCTTGCCCTCTCTCTCGAGCGCTCCGGCTGACCAGCGACTTGATCCAGCACCTGGTCCAGCGTCACCGTCGTTGGTGCAATCTTGACATCAGTAAAAGTAGTTATAAAGCCAGATAACTTCCTCATCCAGAAAACCGATATTTTCCGTCAGATGCTGGATATTATCCGCTAAAATCATATCCATAAAGATAAACTTAGCCGGCTGCTGGATCCTGCGCAGTAGCTGGGCCCGATAAGCTTGGGCGTATTCTACACCGCTGCTGGCCCAGCCGATGCCTAAGTTGATGTTATATACTGTCATATTCTCCTCGTCTTACGGGAAGTACATGATGACTTCTCCTTTAGGGTTGAGTGCCAATTCACTCATCAAAAGATTCTTGACAATCTGCTGTTTCATGCGCTCCTTCATATATTCAAAGCCATCGTAAGCCTCTTGATAATATTCTACCAGAGGATTTTTCATAGAGAAATGCTGACCGCTTAAGGCTGTCTTGAGCTGCTGCAGATAGTCCACCTGCTCGACCCAGTTCTCATCAATAGCCTTGAGAACGGACACTCGCTGAAAATGGGTAAAGAGCTTGTCAGACTTGAGATAGGCTTTCTTTGCCTGTAATTCCTGCTCGGCAATATCCTGCAAGAGCTCTGCAATTTTCTCCGGCGAATAAATATCAAAATCATAAGGAATACGCTCAGCATGATAGCTGAAATGGTCTAAGATAAAGCGATAGAGGTCTGCCCGCGTCTCATAGGACTGCTCATAGGCCGCCTGATGAATGACCTGACTGAGGACACGGCTGATTTCTTCATCAATCCGCTCTTCAGCTTGAATCAGACGATTGCGCTCAGCATAGGTAATCTCCCGCTGAATCTTCATACACTGGGCATATTCCAACGTCATCCGACGGGACATCTTGGCACTGCTTTCGCTGGCTCTCTGGGCCTTGGCCACTAAGCGTCTAAAGCGGTGCTGCCCCAGCTGGACTGGATGCTGCTGAACTTCTTCAGTTGAATAGTCCTTGTAGAGCTTCTTGAGCCAATCTGGCCCCCACTTCCTGAGCAGATCATCCTCTAGCGAGATGAAAAACTTACTAATCCCCGGATCACCTTGGCGGCCTGAACGGCCACGAATCTGTAGGTCAATCCGCTGGTTCTCCATCCGCTCAGTACCAATCACCACGAGACCACCCAAATCAGCGACACCCGGTCCCAACTTTATATCCGTACCGCGGCCGGCCATGGATGTAGCCACCGTCACAGCACCTTTCTGCCCAGACTCTGCGATGATCTGCGCCTCACGCGCCGCATTGTTGGCATTGAGCAGATTGTGGGCGATGCCTTCTCTCAGCAGTAGGGATGAGTAAATCTCTGACATCTCCACTGAGCCGGTGAAAATCAAGAGTGGATTGCCTTGAGCATGGTAGTGCTTGACCTCGTCTATGAAGCAAAGACTTTTTCTGGCAGGGTCTGGTAAAGCTGGTCTGGCAAATCCTGTCGAATCACTGGCTGGTTGGTCGGGATCTTGATGACAGACATGGAGTAAGTCTCCATAAACTCGCTCTCCACCACCTTGCCGGTTCCAGTCATACCAGAGATTTTCCGGAAGAGCCGGAAGAGATTCTGATAGGTGATGGAAGCCATGGCCCGCGTTTCCTCCGTCAGCTTGACATGCTCCTTGGCCTCAATGGCCTGGTGCTGGCCTCCCTGAAGCCGGGTCATTTCCAGCAGACGGCCGGTTGCGCGGTCCAGAAGTACAACTTCTGCTTCTTTGTCACCCTGGCGGACAACATAGTCCTTATCCTTCTTGTAGAGCTTGTGGGCCCGCAAGGCTAGATTGAGGTGGCGGACCAACTCTTGATTTTCCTTAGAAAAAAGATGCTCCAAGTCAAGAAAAGACTCCGCTGCCAGAATACCTTTCGACGTCAGCCAGACTTCATTCTTCTCGTCATCGTAGTGGTAGTCCTCGTCTTCTTTCAAAGTCGTAATGAAGGTATCCATGATACTATAGAAGTTTGACTGAACCCGAGGAGCACCAGAGATAACCAAAGGCACCTGAGCGCTATCCAAGAGGATGGAGTCAATCTCGTCTATAATGACATAGTTGAAAGGACTAAGATATTGGCTATCCTTATTCTCTGCTAGATTTTCAATCAGATAGTCAAAGCCCAAGGCACTATTGGTCGTATAGACAATATCCGCTTGGTAAATCAGCCGCTTCTGCTTGGGCGTCAACTTTTCAGACTCATCAGCTACCACCGCTGCCTCGATAGTCAGCCCCAGAAAACGATAGACCTGCCCCATTTCCTGAGCGTCCCGCAGAGCCAGATAGGTATTGGTGGTCACCAGCATAGCTCCTTGACCAGATAGGGCATTGAGATAGAGCGGCATGGTAGCTGTCAAAGTCTTACCTTCTCCCGTAGCCATCTCAGCGACATTGCCTTCATGGAGAACAATCGCCCCCATGACCTGCACATCGTAGGGGAACATGCCCAGCACCCGCTTGTCAGCTTCCCGCACCACAGCATAAGACTCCGGCAGCAAGTCGTCTAAAGTCTCTCCTGCGGCCAATCTCTCCTTAAATTCCTGAGTTTTCTTTCGCAGCTCAGTGTCTGACAAGCCAGCCATTTCTGACTCAAAGCTCTTGACTTTGGCTAAGATTTTCTTTAAGCGCTGAATTTGAAAATGATTTTTAATCATCAGACTCCTCTATGATTCGGTCAATGTCTAGGCAATGAAACTCTAAGGACTCAACTCCTGCACTCAGCAGCTGAACCTTATAACTATAGGCTTCGTTGGGATAGGTGAAGATCATACTCTCCGAGCGCTCCACTTGATTACTGATTTCTTTATCATAGCGGTCAAAGAAGATGATTTTCAGAAAGACGCTGGCTTCAGGATAAGTGCTCATATCTCTAGACAGGCAATAGCGAGCTCCCTTTTTGAGTAAGGGGGAGAGCAGGCACCTGCCGGTCTCGCTGATAGTTCCATTTGGAAGACCATTCATGGATGGTCTGGCCGGATGCCATCAGTTTATTTTCAAAAAATATATGTGAAGGGGAATGAATAATAAGGGTAGTGCCATAAAGATAGGTAAAGTCAGTCATTTTACCAGCTGCCGAAACCCCTCTCAGCTCTCCCCAGTAAATGCCCTTTCTTTTTTGAATGTTCATTTCTTTCTCCCAAATTCCTTTTCCAATATCATTCGATAGTAATTCATGAACCAAGACACAGACACAGCTAAGTCGTCATTATGCCGTCCTGGGACACCTCTGCTAATCAGCTTAGCCTCAGTCAGATGAAGAGCCGCTACCAGGTCCTCATAGGCCGTCGGATCATAGTCTTCTTCTTTCATATAGGCGATACCAAAGATCGTCCGGCTGAAATCAGCCTTCTCAAACTTACGCCAGTAGCGGCGATTCAGCTCCTCTACATGCTCCTTATCTTTGCCACCCGTGTGACGGTGAAGGACATCTAGAGCCGTCGGAAAGACCTCGGGCAGGCGTAAACGGCCACGTTGGGCAATAGTGCCTAGATTTCCCAAGGGCTTGGACAAAACGATAGCCCGCGGACGAAACTCCGAACCGTAATAAACCGCACCATAGGTCCCCATCGACATGCCCGACAGGATTAGATCCCGCTCGGTAAAGCCCAGAAAGTCCAAATGCTCTTGGATAATCTTATGAATACTGCTCTCCAGCTCCTGACTGCCCAGATAGAACATACCGCCATCCACGCGCGGATCAGAAAACAAGAGAAAAGGACAGCCCAGACTCCGCATCATTCCGAAGCCCTCGAAGCCTTCCGCCCGACGGTAACCAGAGAAATAAACAGCCAAAGGCGGCTTCAAATCTCCCGGATAAAAAGAAAGTAATTGATTTCCTGACGGTGGCTATCACGAAAAATCTTCCCACCCAGAACATACTTGCCAAACTCAAAGCGGGTCAGGCGCTGATGCAGAGCGCCAACCTGAATCCGTCCCTCGCCTCTAGCCTCCAAACTGACTCCCAGATAGGAAGTAAAGTCATTGTCCAGAACCATGGATTCCCTCATGTCCTCTTCTGCGAAAACAGTCTCGCGAGCGATGTCCGCAGTCGAGCCTTCCTGGATATTATAGAGCCGCAACCTCAGCTCACAGCTGCCTGACTTTTCATATTCAAGCCAGAGTTCAACTGGATTGAACTTGTTGGCTATAATATTGTATTTCCATGACAGGATTGGCTGAAAGTCCTGACCAAAGTCCCCTTCCAGCTCTAGATTTTCATAGCCATTGTAGCAAATCTTGCCCCGAAATCCGGGGCTGACCACCATATCAAGCGGGGTCATCTTATCCCCATACTGGCCGGAAAAGAGAGCCTTTGACAGCTTGCGGAGCAGGTCAGCTCGATCGCTCATATCCGTTGGCTGAGCGCAGTGACGCTTGAGGAAGTACTCAATATCCGCTTCCTGGGTTTCCTGTTCCTGATCATAGAAAACAGTATAAGAATAATCTTGGCCTCAATCATAAACAAATCTGGGATCCGACGCAAATCGTCTACCAGAATCGCATCAAACTTGCCAATCTTATCCATCTCCATGACCTTTTTGATAGCTAGATTGGAGTTGGGAAAGAAATAATACCAGTTCATATTGTCTGGAATAGCAAGCTCCTTGCTCCAGTCGCTTGAGCCAATCTGTAAGATTTTCAGCTTATTTTGCATTCTCAGCCTCCTTGAGCCACTGCTCCCACCGGCCAATCAGCTCCAGACCAGTATTATGATGGATTTTTTCAATAGAATAAATCAGGGCCTGGTTCCAATTTTTCAAACCTTCCAAGTAATAGTCTGCAGCAGTCGGTAGATCAGAGATAGAGTCCAAGATATAGCCATTTTGCAGATGGGTCACATAGTCCGAGCCCACCAGATTGATCTGCGGAATCCCGGCAGAAATCCCAGCAATCTGGGTATAGAGATTGGGCTGCTCACTCAGGTCGATGATTAACCGTGTATCATCCAGCTCCTGAATCAAGCTAAGCTCGTCCGTGATATTCTTAATGGTGAAACGGAGGTCCTGCTCCTGATTTTCCAGCAGGGCATTCTCAGCTTGCTCACTGCGGCGGTAGTTCTTGACAAATTCATATTGATTCAGATACTCATCAATAACCTCCTGCACCTTGGTCTCCACCTTTTGGATTCCTTCCTGCCAGGCATTATAAACACCGATAGTCAGCTCCGTGTCCGGATGATTGGCCACATAGTGGAGAACCTTGAAGATGGCATAGTCATTAAGCCCTTCTTCCAGATTAATCTGATAAAAAATCTTGGATTCGCGACGGCGTTGGCTCTTGCCCAGCTGCAGACGGGTATCAAAAGGCGACAGGTAGTGCACCTTCTGAGCCTGTCCCAGGAAGGTAGCGCTGAATAGCCTTCTTGAAATCCATGCGATCAGTCAAAGACTAAAGTCTGCCTGCTGCAAATCTGCCTCCAGATCCTGGCCAATCAACTGTATGATTGCGCTCGTGGAAAAAGCTGAGAATGATTTGAACATTCTTGGGCAATAAGCGCAAAATAGCTTGAGTGTATAAGGGATGCGCTGCCAGCACAAAACGGCTGTCCGCTTCTGCATTGCGCTCGATATAGTAGCCTAATTTCTCCAAGATTAAGTCCGGCATCCGCTCATACTCCAGCTTATCAAAGTCCAGTAAGTAAGCCGGATTGACCTCTACTCGGCTATCGTCAGGCCTCAGATGCTCACGAATCCGCCAGTCACCATCTGGCTGCAGGTAGTCCTGATAAAGGGGCTGACCTGCTTCATAATAGGTGATACTGGAGACAAAGCCCCGATCATCAAAGATATAAAACTTGTCCAGCTGGTCATCCTTGAAAAACTTGATGAAGCTGATAAAGCCTTCTACTCCAAACTCGACATGGGCATAGAGCTGCCCCTGCCTGCGGACCATGATTAGAAAGGGCGTATAAACAAACTCGCAGTCTGGCTCCCAGTCCAGATCCTTGATTTGCAAGACCTGCATTTCTTTAGACTGGATTCCCTGAATCTCATCAAAAACCGAGTAATAATCCGTCTCAAAAATATCCTGCCGATGCATGAGGTAGCGGGCATGCGGCATATAGGCTGGCAAAAGCAGCTGAACTGGGCAGATTTTCACTTTGAAAAATCCGAATCTGATGAATGGTATCATCAAACTCCAATCGCTGCATAGAGCGGTACCAAGGGATAATATCCCGGTGCCAAACTCGATCCCCACTGCCACTCCATGAAGGAATAAAGTAATACATAGTTTCTCCTACAACAATGAACGATAACGGTCATTCAGCGTCAAGGCTTCCACCTCGTCCTTAATAGAAAAGACCATTCCGATAAAAATCATAAAAATCCCCGGAATCATACTGAGCCGCAGATAGCGAATGTCCAGAAGGACCACCATCATAGGCAGACCAGCAAATCAGGATCAGATAGAAAGCTCCCCACTAGTAGCAAAATAGGTCACCAAACCATTGATATACCGACGAGTTGCTCCTCCCGGATAAACATTTTCAATATACTCTCCACTCTTTTGCATCCGCTCAGCAATCTGGTCACCACTGATATTGATAAAGGCGAAGGCCAGCGCCAGGATGAAAATAGTCAGCAGATAGAGGATAAACCAAGCTGGACTTCCCATAGACAGCGCTTCTATCCACTGCTCAATCAGCTGGTTTGTCCGGCTGGAGAAAGTGGACAATCAAGAGGACATACTGGGGAATGCTGACCAAGGTCATAGCGTACATAATCGGCATCCCACCAGCAGGATTCAGACGAATATCCAGATAAGAGTATTTCTTGAAACGGTTATGGATATTGATCTTATTGACTGGAATTCGGTACTTGGACCGCTCAACTGTAACAGCCAGATAGAGAAAGACTAGGCTGAAAACCAGCATCAAGGCCAGCCACAGTGAAGAAATCTTCAGCTCCTGAATGGAGTTCCAAATATCCTGCGGAATGTAGGCAATCATACTGGCCATGACGATCATGATGGAGCCGCCTAAGTCCCATGGCAGCATTCAAATCCGTCAGCCAGATGAGCATGTAGGTCCCAGCCATCAAGACCAAGGTATCTAAGACGATAATCGTAGTCATATCCACTCCCACCTGCTTCTTGCAGTGGCAGGTTTAGGACCAGCGCCACTGACTGAATCAAGGCAATGACCAAGGTCAGCAGCATCCGACGTCTTTCCTGCACTTCCAGAGGGAGCTTACTCAAGCCTAGACGCTTGGACACAGCAAACATCTGCCAGATCAGCATAGAGGACATCCAAGGAGACAGGCCGACAGAAAAGAGCGACATACTGCGTAGATTTCCCCCCATCAGGGCTGTCGCATAGTTCAGGGTCGTAGAGGCCCCGTCCATAGCCGCAGCCTTGCTCATATCGACGAAGGGCAGGGTCAGCTTGGTTCCCAAGACATAGATAAATAAGAAAAATAAGGTCCACAGAAACTTCTTGATAATGACCGATTTAAAAAATGACTTCACACTGACTCCTCATGACGATGGCTGGAAAAGCTCTAAGATAAGACTTCCATCACCGCATCTACTAAGACTTTCTTGCTAAAATAACCTTCCTTGAGCAGGAAAGAGAACTTTCTAACCCGCTCGACCATAGCCTGATACTCCTCGACAGTCAGATTTTCAACAATCCGACTGGCCTCTTCCAGACTGTCTACGACAAAGCCCAGACCGCGCTCGCGAATCAGCTCTGCATTGGACAGGTAAGAAGGGACGATGACCGGAATCCCAGCTGCCAGATAGGTGGCAGACTTATGAGAGATATTGAGACCATAGTATTCTGGCTCGTCTGCTGGATTTTCCTCAACACCCCAGACCAGACCTAGACCGCCCTTGGACAGCTCCAAGAGCAGCTCTCGGCCGGCTGACCCAGCCACGATAGCTGACATTGGCCTCTGGATTTGACTCTTCTTCAGGCGAAAAAATCTCCAGCGGCGTTGCATAAGACCAGTTTGCTCAGATGTGGAAAACGCTCCACACTTCCTGCAAAATAGAACTTGCGGGCAAACTGAGGCTGGTGCAGGGGCAGATCATAGGGATGATCCCACATGCGCTGGACCAAAATCTTGCTCACAGTCAGCCCCTCTGCCACTAGCTTATCGCGCATCTGCTCAGAAGGCACGATAACCGCATCCGACTGATTGTACATGTCGATATACTCCGGCATCAGATAGTAGTTTGACGGGAAACATCAGCGGCGGGACATCATGGATAAAGGTCACCAGCTTGGCCTGCAAAATCTTCAGCTTGCTGATAAAGGCCTGATCAAACTCCCGGCCGTTCCAAGTCGGCGACTGGTAAATCACGACATCGCCATAGCCTACACTCGCCATGATGCCATCCAGACGGGTACTCATCTCTGACTGGCTGTCGCTGTATATATCGTAAAAATAAAAACTCAGTTCATTGAAGCCCAGCTGCTTGGCTAGCTTGGTCACATCATTCTGGGCAATCAAGGCCGTACTCTGGCCAGACATACCGTATAGATTGGTAATATTAACTTTCATATTCTTTTTCTAATCTTCATTCCTGAGCCAGATTGGCAACAATCTGACTGTCATAAGCTTGGTCATCTCTAAACTCAATATCCTGATCAAAGTTGTGCTCAGCCGTATGCTTGTGCGACAGCTTGACCTTGTGGAGTCGCTCCCATCTGGAACCACTCATACTCCGAGTCAATATGCCCAATATCCAGCGCCCGATAAACTTCCTGCACCAGATCATAGACCAAGACCTTGGCCGTCGGACCCAGCATGGTCAAAATCAGACGATTATCCGCATGTTCTCGAACAGCCTGTTTGATGGCCTCCAGCTTGCTGTAGGCGTTGCGCGAAGGACAGATAATCCGCTTGATGGACCTAGCCCCGTCAAAGAGGTCATTGCCCACACCAGAACGGGAAGTCAAGCCCTCTACGATCAAGAGGTCCTTGTCCTGCCATAGCTGCTTGAGCTTGGCAAAATAGCCCGCAGACGGCGTCTTATCTTCCAAGTCGATATAAGGACGGGAAATAAAGGTTGAGCCATACCAAGGCGCTCGGCAAATCTTTTGATAATCTTCTCAAGAAAATGTGGCAAGTGATTTAGACTCCAGAAATTCTGGGCATCGATGGAATAGCGATCTAGCCCTGTAAAGACATCGGGTAGACAGATCATCAAATGCTCATCGCTTTCCATAGACATAATCTCTCTCAAGCGCGCTGACAGTTCTGGATCAAAAGTCCTGATAGACGATACTACGGCCCGCAACCAAATCCATCTCCCCATCTCCAAAAGCGAACCACTGAGGCACCTTTCTCCAAGAGATAATCCAGTGATTGGTCGATAGAGAGTACAGAAATCTGCCGCTCCTCAGGCTCGGCCAAGTCTAGCTTCTCAATAGCCTGCACCATGACTTCAGGGTTATCAGCTGGAAAGACCTCCTGCCCCTGCTGGCCATGGACCGTGCTATCAAAGGCAAAGACTGGCTTACCAGCAGACTTAAAGCGAGCAATGATATCACCTACCTCATCACCGGCATTGATATCCAGCAGCAGCTGAGACTTGGCTTCCAGCGACTCCAAGAGAGCCGGAATGCCAGCAATATCTGAACTGACGCTGACATTAGGATACTGGAGCAGACGCGTGATCGGCTCTGCCACCACTACCGGTGCCGCGATGTAGAAATGACAGGCAGGCAGGGCTTGAATCAGATAGTTGATATGCAGCAGGTCACAAGAATAGGTGTAGACCAGGCAGGACAGACTTGAGCCTCCTTCACCTTCCACCATTTTTTGAGTCAGGGCTCCGACTGACTCCTGCATATCCGACCAATCCAGTCCCTGATAGAACCACCAGACCTCACGATAGATGGACTGGGTATACTCTTTCCAAGGCTTGCGCTCAGTCAGATAGTGAATCACAGGCGGATAGAGACCCTTTTTCTGGTTCATAGTCCGAAAAGGTCGTGTGCAGCGTAATGCAGTTATAAGCAAAAGGCAGCTCCATCCAGCGATTTTCAAAGAGCATATTGAGAATGCTTTGGTCACCAGACGGTACCTTGTCATGCCAGTTCATCGGTCAGTCTCAATCAAACGTTGACCCGAATATCTTTTTCTCTCCAGTAGTTCATTATTGATTAGTAAGAACACCAGCATTAAAAGATATGCTGATGAAAAGTATACTTCTCCACCCAGATCTCTTGACAGCCCAAGTGGATAGCATCTCTAAAGTTCAGCTTTCAAATAGTGCTGATAAAGTCACGTGTAACTACAATATCGCAATCCAAATACAAAAGCCTTGATCTTCCTCAACAAAAAGTCCGCTACAAAATATCGCAGGAAAAACAGTGAATAACTGGATATCTGTCTTATATTGACTAATATGACTGCCATCCACCCGAGCATTGACAATCTGGCAGTCTAGCTTGGCCAGTCTCTTTTGCATGCTGACAAACCACTCTGTCGGAAAGTCACTGTTGATGACATAAAACTTGATAAAGCGATTGTGGCAAACGATGGACTTAATGGTGGTTATGACCTGCTCACTATAGGCAGCATTAGCCGCCAGCACCACAGCCCGAAAGACTTGCGGCTTCTCTTTTTTCATCAGACTGCGCAGCTTTTCCACCAGTTCCTGTGGATGCTCATGCGGATAGACCAGCTCTTCGTTTTCATTTTTCTTAGTATTGTCAAAAGCCAGAACTGGCTTGTCAAGCGCCTTGAAACGACGACTCAGCTGATAGTGCTCGCTTCCCATGGTGAATATCCAAATAGACCTGGCACTTATCAATGAGCTCATCCAGAACTGCATGGATAACCTGCGGATAGAGATGGATGTTCTCATACTGGTTCAAAGATTGCAGATAAGCTCCCATCTCTGTGTAACAGGCGATGTGAAAATCAACCCTAGGCAAGGACTGGGCTAAAAACTCTATCTGCTCTAACTCCTGTACATCTGTCAGGAGCATGCAGTTCAGAGCTGCCTTCTCCCAACGGTCCGGCATCTCAAACTCTCCCCGATGATGGGCTAAAATCTCCTCCAGACTCAAGGCCTGAAAGTCCCACCAAAGCTGACGGTAGCGATAGCTAACTTCCGAGTTCCAAGGCTTGCGAAAGGTCGTATAGTGGATAATCAGAGGTTCCTGATCCAGCTCAAAATGGCCATTCCAGCCGCTGTAAAAGGCCACCAAGTCATGGCCTACCTGCAAATTGTAAATCTTATCCAAGGGCAGCCAGTCCTGAGCCAGCACATGATTTAAAACTGTCTGATCACCGTTAAAATCCTCCATCTGGCCAGACTGGACCAAGTCCCATGATGCGGTCCGTTTCCTTGATAAAGCTCTCCTGCAGCTGCCTTTCTTTCCAAGCTCGATTATCAATTAGCAGAACGCCAGCATTAAAGCCATAACCTCCGGCATCTCCAACCGCAGCCACAAGCTTGCCTTCTAGAGAAATATCAAATAAAGGCTGCAAATCTCTATTGACCACCAGATCGCTATCCAGATAAAGGACGCGCTCCCTCTAGCAACAAACTGTGGAATAAAATAGCGAGCATAGGCTGCTGAGCTGATATGGTCCTGAGTCAGCCACTCTGGACTGATAGTCACTTGGTCCAAGCTGATATTGACTATTTCACTGTCCAGCTGCTCGGCCAGCTCATTAAAATCACGGAACCATTCGTCACTCAATCCCTGATTGAAAACATAGATTTTTACATTTTTATTGTAATATAAAATCGACTTAATTGTAGTCGAAACTTGCTCCTGATAGGCCTGATCCCCAACCAAAACAATCGTTTTCATTTCTTCCCTTACTCTTTCATTTCATAAACTCTAAAACATCATTTCTATACTTGATATTATATAAAATATTGTCCAAAAAATCTATATTCTCAAGGATTTTCCTGCAGAATAAAGAACACTTTTTTCTACTAAATTGTCAAAAAAACAGGAAGTTGTCAAAACTTCCTGTTTCTATTGCCTCTCGGTTTCTTTTTACTAGTTCCTAGTCTAGGATTTTAGGAAGCAAGCACCAGAAATTATCAAGTTAATTCCCTTACGACTTGCTCTGTCCATCACTTCCTCAACTCACTAACTGAGTGAACTTTCGACGGACTAAAAGATAAACTGATCGGCTCTATTTACTGCTACTCCTCAGAGTCGCTTTTCTTTTTACGTCTCTTGAAGGCCAAGCCCAATGCTCCTAAGCCCAGAGCCAGGATGGAAGCCTTGCTCTCCGTTTCCCCTGTCTGTGGCAGACGACCTCTGGAAATCAGATCCAGCTCAGACTGTCTTGCTGAAGCGGACAGACTTTCAGATGTGCTCTGACTAGCTGACAGGCTCGTAGACAGGCTTTCTGATACAGACTGACTGACACGGGCAAGCTCGCTGAGACTGACTGCTGCTGACAGTGACTCACTTGTAGAAAGGCTGAGTGAGTAGAATTCCTTCTCATGAACCAGATCCAGCTGACTATGCAAGACTGAGGTGCTGGTGCTCAGTGAGGTAGACTCGCTGATTGACTGAGAATCGCTAATCGAAGCACTTTCTGAACCAGATAGACTAGCCGAAGTACTTGCGGATATAGAGCTGCTAGCTGAAGCTGTATCACTTGCACTTACTGATGCACTCGTTGACGCTGATTCACTTGCAGATACTGACGCACTTGTCGATGCGGACGTACTTGCAGATACAGATGTACTCATTGACGCTGATTCGCTGGCACTTACGGACACGCTGGTGGACGCGGACTCGCTCGCAGATACGGATGCACTCGTCGAAGCGGATGTGCTTGCGCTTACTGATGCGCTCGTGGATGCTGATTCACTTGCTTTCGCAGATGAGCTAGTTGAGGCAGACGCACTTGCTGAGACAGACGCACTCGTCGACGCAGACGTACTTGCACTTACTGATGCACTGGTTGACGCGGACGTACTTGAACTTACTGATGCGCTGGTTGAAGCTGAGGTACTTGCAGATACTGACACACTCGTGGAGGCCGATTCGCTTGCAGATACGGATGCACTTGTAGACGCGGATGTGCTGGCACTTACGGATGCACTTGTCGATGCAGACATACTTGCTGATACTGAGGCGCTGGTCGATGCAGATTCGCTCGATTTCGCAGATGAGCTATTTGATGCAGACGTACTCGCACTCACAGATGCACTCGTTGACGCTGACGTACTTGCAGATACAGATGCGCTCGTGGACGCTGAGGTGCTTGCACTTACTGAAGCGCTCGTCGATGCGGACGTGCTTGCTGAAACGGACGCACTCGTCGACGCGGACGTGCTTGCCGATACTGATGCACTGGTAGATGCAGATTCACTCGCTTTCGCAGATGAGCTAGTTGAAGCTGATTCACTTGCGCTTACCGACGCACTCGTCGACGCGGACATACTTGCACTTACTGAGGCACTGGTTGAGGCTGAGGTACTTGCGCTCACTGACGCACTCGTTGATGCTGACGTACTTGCGGATACAGATGCACTCGTCGATGCGGACGTACTTGCAGAGACAGACGCGCTGGTAGACGCGGACGTACTTGCTGATACAGAGGCGCTCGTGGACGCTGAGGTACTTGCGCTCACTGATGCGCTCGTCGATGCGGACGTACTTGCACTTACTGATGCACTCGTCGACGCGGAAGTACTTGCGGATACAGATGCGCTGGTAGACGCAGATGTGCTTGCTGAAACTGAGGCACTCGTCGACGCAGATGTGCTTGCTGAAACTGAGGCGCTCGTTGATGCGGACGTACTTGCACTTACTGATGCACTTGTCGACGCGGAAGTACTTGCGCTCACTGACGCACTCGTTGAGGCTGACGTACTTGCGCTTACAGACGCACTCGTTGAGGCAGACGTGCTTGCACTCACTGACGCACTCGTCGACGCGGACGTACTTGCACTTACAGACGCACTCGTCGATGCTGAAGTACTTGCGCTGACTGACGCGCTCGTCGATGCAGATTCACTTGCAGATACCGACGCACTCGTCGACGCTGAAGTACTTGCGCTGACTGACGCGCTCGTCGATGCAGATTCACTTGCAGATACAGACGCACTCGTCGACGCTGAAGTACTTGCACTTACCGATGCGCTGGTTGAAGCAGACTCGCTTGCAGATACAGACGCACTGGTTGAGGCAGACGTACTTGCACTTACTGATGCGCTGGTTGAAGCAGACGTACTTGCGCTCACTGATGCGCTCGTTGACGCGGACGTACTTGCAGATACAGAGGCACTCGTCGACGCTGAAGTACTTGCACTCACTGACGCACTCGTCGATGCAGATGTGCTTGCTGAAACGGACGCACTTGTCGACGCGGACGTGCTTGCGGATACAGATGCACTTGTCGACGCTGACGTGCTTGCAGATACGGATGCACTTGTCGACGCGGACGTGCTTGCAGATACGGATGCACTTGTCGACGCTGACGTACTTGCACTTACTGACGCGCTCGTGGACGCTGAGGTACTTGCACTTACTGACGCGCTCGTTGATGCTGAGGTACTTGCGGATACGGATGCACTCGTGGAAGCAGACGTACTTGCACTTACTGATGCACTCGTCGATGCGGACGTGCTTGCGCTCACGGATGCACTTGTGGAGGCTGAGGTACTTGCACTTACCGATGCGCTCGTTGAAGCAGACGTACTTGCAGATACAGATGCACTCGTGGACGCTGAGGTGCTTGCAGATACTGACGCACTTGTGGAGGCTGAGGTACTTGCACTTACTGATGCGCTCGTTGAAGCTGACGTGCTTGCAGAAACAGAGGCACTTGTTGAAGCCGATGTGCTTGCGCTTACTGACGCACTCGTTGATGCTGACGTACTTGCGGATACAGATGCACTCGTCGATGCGGACGTACTTGCAGAGACAGACGCGCTGGTAGACGCGGACGTACTTGCTGATACAGAGGCGCTCGTGGACGCTGAGGTACTTGCGCTGACTGATGCGCTCGTCGATGCGGACGTACTTGCACTTACTGATGCACTCGTCGACGCGGAAGTACTTGCGGATACAGATGCGCTGGTAGACGCAGATGTGCTTGCTGAAACTGAGGCGCTCGTTGATGCGGACGTACTTGCACTTACTGATGCACTTGTCGACGCGGAAGTACTTGCGCTGACTGACGCGCTCGTCGATGCAGATTCACTTGCAGATACCGACGCACTCGTCGACGCTGAAGTACTTGCGCTGACTGACGCGCTCGTCGATGCAGATTCACTTGCAGATACAGACGCACTCGTCGACGCTGAAGTACTTGCACTTACCGATGCGCTGGTTGAAGCAGACTCGCTTGCAGATACAGACGCACTGGTTGAGGCAGACGTACTTGCACTTACTGATGCGCTGGTTGAAGCAGACGTACTTGCGCTCACTGATGCGCTCGTTGACGCGGACGTACTTGCAGATACAGAGGCACTCGTCGACGCTGAAGTACTTGCAGATACGGATGCACTTGTCGACGCGGACGTGCTTGCAGATACGGATGCACTTGTCGACACGGACGTACTTGCACTTACTGACGCGCTCGTGGACGCTGAGGTACTTGCACTTACTGACGCGCTCGTTGATGCTGAGGTACTTGCGGATACGGATGCACTCGTGGAAGCAGACGTACTTGCACTTACGGATGCACTCGTTGAGGCGGATGTACTTGCACTTACAGACGCACTCGTTGAGGCTGAGGTACTTGCACTCACAGATGCACTCGTCGATGCGGACGTACTTGCTGACACTGATGCACTCGTTGAGGCTGACGTACTTGCGCTTACAGACGCACTCGTTGAGGCGGATGTGCTGGCACTTACGGACGCGCTCGTTGAAGCCGAGGTGCTCGCACTTACGGACGCGCTAGTCGATGCAGATGTACTTGCACTGGTTGATGCACTCGTCGATGCGGACGTGCTGGCACTTACTGATGCACTTGTGGACGCGGACGTACTTGCAGACACAGACGCGCTAGTAGACGCGGACGTACTTGCACTTACTGACGCACTCGTTGATGCGGACGTGCTGGCGCTTACTGATGCGCTCGTTGATGCAGACGTACTTGCACTCACTGACGCACTCGTCGACGCTGACGTGCTTGCAGATACTGAAGCACTCGTTGAGGCTGAGGTACTTGCGCTTACTGACGCGCTCGTTGAAGCTGACGTGCTGGCGCTTACTGAGGCACTGGTCGATGCGGACGTACTTGCGCTTACCGACGCACTCGTCGACGCGGACGTACTTGCACTTACTGAGGCACTCGTGGAAGCAGACGTACTTGCACTTACTGACGCACTCGTCGATGCTGACGTACTTGCACTTACTGATGCACTCGTTGAAGCGGACGTGCTGGCACTTACTGACGCGCTGGTGGACGCGGACGTACTTGCACTTACTGACGCACTCGTTGAAGCGGACGTACTTGCGCTTACTGAGGCGCTCGTGGACGCGGACGTACTTGCACTTACTGACGCGCTCGTGGACGCGGACGTACTTGCACTTACTGAGGCACTCGTGGAAGCAGACGTACTTGCGCTCACTGAAGCACTCGTTGATGCGGACGTGCTGGCGCTCACTGACGCACTAGTGGAAGCTGAGGTGCTTGCACTTACTGACGCACTCGTCGATGCTGACGTGCTGGCAGATACAGATGCGCTTGTTGAAGCCGAGGTGCTTGCGCTGACTGAAGCACTTGTCGATGCCGAGGTACTTGCGCTCACTGACGCGCTTGTTGAAGCCGAGGTGCTTGCGCTGACTGAAGCACTGGTTGAAGCTGAGGTGCTAGCACTTACTGACGCGCTCGTTGAAGCGGACGTACTTGCGCTGACTGATGCGCTCGTGGACGCGGACGTACTTGCGGATACTGAGGCACTCGTCGACGCTGAAGTACTTGCTGAAACTGATGCGCTCGTGGACGCTGAGGTACTTGCACTTACGGACGCACTTGTGGACGCTGAGGTACTTGCGCTCACTGAGGCACTCGTTGACGCAGACGTGCTGGCACTTACGGACGCACTCGTCGACGCGGACGTACTTGCGCTGACGGACGCGCTCGTAGATGCCGATGTGCTGGCGCTGACGGACGCACTCGTTGAAGCTGAGGTGCTTGCACTTACTGACGCACTAGTAGACGCTGAGGTACTTGCTGATACTGAAGCACTCGTGGACGCTGACGTACTTGCTGATACAGAGGCACTCGTCGATGCGGACGTACTTGCACTCACAGACGCGCTTGTGGACGCCGATGTACTTGCGGACACTGACGCGCTTGTGGACGCCGATGTACTTGCGGATACTGACGCACTCGTGGACGCTGATGTACTTGCGGATACTGACGCACTTGTGGACGCCGATGTACTTGCGGATACTGACGCACTCGTTGAGGCGGACGTACTTGCACTTACGGACGCGCTAGTTGAAGCCGACGTACTTGCACTCACAGATGCACTCGTGGACGCGGACGTGCTGGCACTTACTGACGCACTAGTCGATGCTGAAGTGCTTGCGCTTACTGAGGCGCTGGTCGACGCGGATGTACTTGCACTCACAGATGCACTGGTCGACGCGGACGTACTTGCACTTACTGACGCGCTTGTGGACGCCGATGTACTTGCGGACACTGACGCACTCGTGGACGCGGACGTACTTGCACTTACAGACGCACTCGTGGACGCTGATGTACTTGCTGACACTGACGCGCTTGTGGACGCCGATGTACTTGCACTTACCGACGCGCTCGTGGATGCGGATGTACTTGCGGATACTGACGCACTGGTCGACGCGGACGTGCTGGCACTTACTGACGCGCTCGTGGATGCGGATGTACTTGCGGATACTGACGCACTCGTGGACGCGGACGTACTTGCACTTACAGACGCACTCGTGGACGCGGACGTGCTGGCACTTACTGACGCGCTCGTGGACGCGGAGGTCTTAATTGACACAGAAGTACTTATAGATGCGGAACTACTTGCTGAAGTTGAGGCACTAGCAGAGGCTGACTTACTTTCCGCAATAGATGCGATTGTTGAGGTAGAGGCGCTGACGGATGCGGAGGTGCTTGCAGATTTAGAAGTACTTCCTTCTCTTGTATCTACTAACTTGCCACCATCAACTGTGGCCGTTCTGCCATCTCTGAATGTGATAGTAGTATTACCATTATTAGAAACCGAAATAGCTGTATTTAAGTTTTTATTTTCTACATCTATCGCTCTTAAGTTTGGATTACTCTGCTTAATCGCTTCTCTGACCTGATTTTTTTCAGTTTCAGATAATTGATTAGGATTGTTGACTAATACAGTATTCTCAGGAAGATTTGGTCTGTATCGAATAATTAACATAAACTGACCATTAACTTCTCTTTTTCTAACCGCAGCGTTCATTTCTTGTTGCGTCACATTCACGTTACCTGCAGCATCGGTAGCAACAATATAACGCGTATAGTCACCAATAGCTGTATCAACAGGAACATTTCCATAAATTCGTATCCTTAGCTGATTACCCTCTTGTTGAACTGAATGTTGCACCCAATTAGTAGCTCTATCATCGCCATTATTATATAGCCAACGATATCGTGTTCTGGATATATCAAAAGCATTCGAATTATCTGTAACAGTCGCATAATATTCGAATGACTCTCCTCTATAAACTGTAATTTCACTTGGAACATTAACAACAGGTCTCTCTGTATCAACAGCATTTGCTACGTCACGACGCGTTCTTCTACGCCCAGTCTGACTAGAGGATTCTGTAGACTGCTGGCTGCTTGTAGAGTTGCCGGTTTCTGATGCAGACGATGCAGAGGCCTGACTGGCTGAGACTGACTCTGATGCACTAGCGGACGCACTAGTGCTTGCACTCATTGAATCAGATGTACTTGAAGACACTGAAAGAGACTCAGATACACTTAAGGAATCTGAGACTGCTTGAGATGTGCTGGCACTGATAGAGGCAGAGCTAGATTGCGACATTGACTCTGAAGCTGAGACGCTGGCAGAGATAGATGCACTGACAGAAGCACTGGCACTGGCTGAGGATGTATCTGATACAGACTCTGACTCAGTATGTGAGCTTGCCGTTGCGGTCGCTGTCTCAGCAGCACTGCTTTCTTCTCCTAAAACTGTTTCACCACGTGTCGCTAAAACGTCTGTCGTGTCAATGACTTTTTCCAGAGCCTGACCTTCTTCTGCATGGACAGTTGTGCTTGTCACAACAGCTCCACCCAGCACGGCCCCCGTGGCGACAATGCCCCTCAAAAAGTCTATGCCGCTCTTCTTATCGGTAACTTGTTCTTCCGTTACCTTGAGCTCGATCGATGAAAGGCCTCCCCCTTTCATTGATCTAAAAAGGCCGAACTGTGATGTCGCAGCACGCAGCCAATGCTTACCCGATTTAATCAGCTTAAAACGAGTCACACGCTCTACTTCGTGGTACTTACCTTTTTGACGTTTAAAAAACATAATTCTCCCTTTAATTTATATCCTTTTTAAAAATCCATTAATCCCATTTTACCACACTATTTGACAAAGTGAACAATAATTTACTTATTTTTTTGCTGAAATTGTTTTTCAAGTATTTCCAAAAAAAATATTCATATTAAAAGCAACTTTCATCTCCTTTAACAAATAAAAAAACGCCAAACAGCGTTTCTTGCATCTTATAACGGAAGACATGGGATTCGAACCCACGCACGCTTTTACACGCCTACTGCGTTTCCAACACAGCCTCTTAAGCCTCTTGAGTAATCTTCCAGAAAAGAGAAAGGCCAGCTTTCTCAAAACTTTAACCATTATACCACATTACATCCCCAACCGCCATAGTTTCCGTTAAATTTTTCACAAATTCAACCAAAGTCCAAACATTCTGGTTCAAATCAAAGATTTCCGTCGTATCCATCCGAATCACGTGCAGCTGATATGGTTTGTCCGCATCTTCTATCTTTTCAGCGGATACGAGGCTATAGCCCAACTCTTCAACTTCCTTTAGGAAACCATCTCGGTCTTCCTCCGAAGCAAAATAGGCCCAATGGTCAATCTCGCGCTCCTGACTATGGTCATCGCCATCCTGCTCTAGCTGGTACCAGACCCGCTGGTTGAGAATGGTCTGATATTCGTATTCATTGGGATAGAGAAAGTCAAAGTATTGATTCCATTCCTCATCTTCCAAGGTCGCTGAGTCATAGCGGCGGTCTGGAAAGTCGCGCATCACGTTTGCAATCGGCTCCAGATGGCTCTTTTTGTCTTGCAGATAATAATAAAACTCAATATTTCCATCTGTCGTAATCACACCAACATGAATGCCACCGACCTGGCCCAAAGCCTCAGAAAGCCGATCCTCAATCACATTCAGCTCTTTAAACTCATCACTAGATGGAAAACCCGTCTCCCCATCGTACTGGAGGAGCGATATCTTGAGCCTCATTGCATAGGTATAGAGAGGATAGGGTGCCTCATCAGCCAAGGCAAGATTCAGACGGATACTAGCCAACTTGTCATCAATATAGGTCGAGAAAGAACCCCACTCACTCGGAAAAGGATCTTCAGCAGGCATATCAAGCACTGATTCTTCTAGCTTTTCTACTTTCTCTTCCTCTTGCTCTTGTTTCTTACCAAACAGATTCTTAAAAAAACTCATATCAAACTTCCCTTAATACTTATGAAATTGACCCAATAGAAATACAAACATTTCCTTTGCCATCACTAACATCATTGTATTACTTTTTCAGACAGAAATCAAGATTTCCTGAACATCGTAAAAGCAAAAAACGCTGATTTCTCAACGTTTTAGAAAGGCTTTAAAATAATGGAGCCGGTGGGAGTCGAACCCACGTCCAAACATCTGCTAACACATTTGTCTACAACCATAGGCTATGTATTGGTTTAACTTCACTTTGACACATAGCTCAAGCCCAAGTCAAGCGAGTCTATCAATCTCTTGCAAAATCCCTAGACCAGATTTTGCCGTAGCTTGCTCATAATAAGACCTGTCATCAGACACAAGCAATCCGAATCGGGTCACGCTGGCTGGTTTTTAGGCAGCTAAAGCGTAAGAATTGTTATTTTTTGCAGTTATATTTAACTGGCGTTTTACATCCGCTAGATGAGTTGCAAAATGTGCCGCATAATGCCTGTCGAATCCGTAACGACCCCAAGACAATAAGAACATTATAACAGAATCTACTAAAGAAAGCAAAAGCCTGCACGCAGCAGGCCATTACTTACTATTAGTTCTTAGCGAATCCCCAAAGCAATTCGAGCATAACGGCTCATCTTTTCCACCGTCCAAGCTGGGTACCAAACCAACTTAACATCAGTCTTGGTAACCTCCGGAACATCTGACATAGCATCATAGATCTGGTCAGTCAGAAGATCCGCCAGAGGGCATCCCATGGTTGTCAGGGTCATATCGATTTCCGTTTCTCCATTGGTCTCATCAAAACGGATTTCATAGATTAGACCTAGATTGACAATATCAATCCCCAGCTCAGGGTCAATGACTTGCTCCAAGCTCTCTAAAATACGTGTTTTAATCTTTTCAACTTCTTCAGGGCTGTATTTTTGTTCTGACATGCAATATCCTCCTTATAGATATGGAAAAAGTTCAAGTTATCTTGAGGGGGCCTTTGTTTTTCAGCTAGGATTGCCGACTTAACGCTTCCTAATGAAAAATTTCTGCCCCTTCTTGCGCTCTTCACTTCTTAATCTTCGATAAAGTCTCTGAGTGGTTTGCTGCGGCTTGGATGGCGGAGTTTACGTAGGGCTTTGGCTTCAATCTGGCGAATCCGCTCGCGGGTGACATTGAAGACCTTGCCGACATCTTCCAGGGTCCGCATTTTTCCATCGTCCAGACCAAAGCGCAGACGCAAGACGTTTTCCTCACGGTCTGTCAGCGTATCCAAGACCTCATCCAGCTGCTCACGAAGAACGACACGAGTTGTGTAGTCGACTGGATTTTCAATTACTTCATCTTCGATAAAGTCTCCCAGATGACTGTCATCTTCCTCACCGATAGGGGTCTCCAGAGAAACTGGCTCTTGAGCAATCTTGAGAATCTCACGAACCTTGTCCGGTGTCATATCCATCCGCTCAGCAATTTGCTCTGGTGTCGGGTCTTGACCTAATTCCTGCAAGAGATTGCGTTGCTCACGGACTAGCTTGTTAATGGTTTCCACCATGTGGACCGGAATCCGAATAGTCCGAGCTTGATCGGCAATCGCACGGGTAATGGCCTGACGAATCCACCAAGTCGCATAAGTTGAAAACTTAAATCCTTTGGTGTAGTCAAACTTATCAACTGCTTTCATCAGCCCCATATTTCCTTCCTGAATCAAGTCAAGGAACTGCATACCACGGCCGACATAGCGCTTAGCAATGGAAACAACCAGACGAAGATTGGCCTCAGCCAGACGCTGCTTGGCTTCCAAGTCTCCCTGTTCTACCAAGATAGCCAGCTCCTGCTCTTCTTCATTGCTGAGAAGGGGGCACAACCCCGATTTCTTTCAGATACATGCGGACTGGGTCATTGACCTTGGCTGAATTGCTGCCCAAGAGCTCTTCATCCGTCAACTCTGCTTCTTCCTCTTCGTTATTTAAGACGCGCGCGCTGGGATTTCCTTCCTTATCTGTAATTGAGATACCAGCATCCTGGATGCGCTGCAGCAAATCCTCAATCCCATCAGCGTCCAAAGTGAAAGGAATGACCAGTTGGTCATTAATCTCATCATCTGTCGCAACCCCTGTCTGCTTGTGATTGCGGATAAATTCTGCAATTTGAACGTCTAATGTTGTTACTTCTTTTTGTTTTGTAGCCATTCCTACTCCATTCTTCTTTTTTGCTCAATCAAGCGCTCCAGCTCAGACAGGGCTGTATCCGTATCTCCGCTGTGAGAGGCTTCTCGAATCTTCTTACTAATAAACTGATTATGCTTGCGCAAAATCTCCCGCTCTCTGGTTTCTTCCACTTCTTTCAATTCATCTTCCAAAACCTCATCCGGCAAGTCTTCTTCCAAGACGCGGTACCAAGCCTGCTGGACATGATCCGGCAGCTGGGACAAATCCTGCGGTGTCACCTCGCCATTTGCCAGTAAAATCTCATACAAGGCCTGCAATTCTTCCGAGTCAAAGACAAAATCTTCTCTCAGACGGTATTGGTTCAAAATCAAAGGATGATGTATCATGCGGTGGAAGATATGATTTTCCGCCCTCATGAGCCGACTCAGCCGGTTCGAAGGCGAAAACTGCATGACGGCTGGTTGAGACTGCTGAATCGGCGCCTCCTGACTGCGACTAGAGCGCTCAGCAAGCCGACTGTTATTTACCGTCTGCTCCACCTGCTGATAGTCAAAGTCCGGCAGCAACTCAGCCAGCATGTAAATATAGGAGTTCTGAGCTGTGATGGACTTGGTCTTCGCAATAATCGGCGCCATCTTCTCTACAAACTCAATCTGAGCCTGTAGATTTTCAATATTATCTGGTTTCAGATGATGCAGCAGAAACTCCACATTACTTATTCGCGTTTTGCTCAGCAAATGCTGCAAATCTTCTTCAGAATTTTTAGCTAGAAATTCATCCGGATCCAAATTATCTGGAATCCGAACAATTTCCACCGTCATATCTCTCAGCTCATCTAAAGCCTTAGCAGTCGCTGCTTGCCCTGCCCTATCTCCATCGTAAGACAGGATAATCTTCTTGCAATACTTACTCAGATGCTGAACATGCTCAGGCGTCAGAGCTGTTCCCATCGAGGCAACCGCATTTTCAATCCCGGCCCGATAAGCCGCAATCACATCCATGAAGCCTTCCATCAGATAGACCTCATGGTTCTTCTTGATAACCGGCTTGGCCTTATCCAGATGATAGAGCTCGTAGCTTTTATTGAAAATAGCGGTGCTGCGACTGTTTTTATACTTGGCCTGATGACCATCTGAAGCCGCCTCTTGCCAAATCCGACCGGAAAAGGCCACAACCTGCCCACTATCATTGGTCAAGGGAAACATAATCCGGTTTTGAAAGGCATCATAGACCAGATTATTCTCCGCCAGATTGAAGAGGCCCGAGTTCATGATGGTATTCTCATCAAACTTGCCAACCATACTCTTATGAAGATAATTCCCCTCATTAGGAGCCAGCCCGATTTGAAAATGCTTAAGAACATCATCTGTCAGCCCCCGCTGGTAGAGATAAGCCCGAGCTTCCTCTCCCATCTTGGTCGTCATCAAGACCGCATGATAAAACTTGGCTGCCTCGGTATGGATATCGTAGAGCGCCTGATGCGGATGGCTTTGTCTCGGTCGGTCATTGCCCGCTGTCTCCACAGCCAAAGGAATCCCTGCCCGTTCTGCTACAATCTGCACAGCATCCATAAAGGAAACGCCTCGATAATCCTCAATGAATTTGAAGACATCGCCCGACTTGCCGCAGCCAAAACAGTGATAAAACTGCTTATCCTCTACAACGTTAAAAGAGGGCGTCTTTTCGCCATGAAAGGGACAGAGTCCCAGAAAATTCCGCCCAGCCTTAGTCAAGGCCACTGTTTCTCCTATGACATCGACGATATTGACGCTGTTTTTAATTTCAGAAATGATTTCTTTATCAATCAAGAGACAATACCTCCAATTTATCATAGAATATCATTCTATATTTTATACTAAAATGAAGCAAATGTAAAATATTTGACAAGCAAATATCTTGTAGTTGTCATATAAATAAGCTATAATATAATATCATTAATAAATTCTTGAAAGGAAAGAAAGAATGTTAAAGGATCTTAAAGAATTCTTGTTGCGCGGGAACGTGATTGATTTGGCAGTCGGTGTGATCATCGCCAACGCTTTTGGAGCAATCGTCACTTCTTTGATTACTGACGTAATCACTCCTCTCTTCCTCAATCCAATTTTGAAAGCTGCAAACTTGGAGCAAATTTCTCAATTGAAATGGAACGGGATTGCTTATGGTAACTTCTTGAGCGCCGTGATTAACTTCTTGGTAATCGGTACTGTTCTCTTCTTCATCGTTAAGTCTGCTGAAAAAGCACAGAGCCTTGCTAAGAAGAAGGAGGAAGCTGCCGAAGAAGCTGCTGGACCAACTGAATTGGAAGTCCTGCAAGAAATCAAAGCTTTGTTGGCTGAGAAAAAATAAAGAGAATTCACTGATGAAAATCAGTGTTTTTTTCTTGCCTATTGATCACAATCATCCCCTTCTCTCCAAAGAGTGAAAACAAAAAACAGACCGGAGTCTGCTTTTTTGTTCAATTAGAATTTTTTACGTTTACGAGCTGCTTCTGATTTGCGTTTGCGTTTTACAGAAGGTTTTTCATAGAATTCACGTTTGCGTGTTTCTTGAAGAGTACCAGCTTTAGTAACCGCACGTTTGAAACGACGAAGTGCATCATCAAGTGATTCATTCTTGCGTACTACTGTTTTTGACATTTTTTTCACTCCCTTCAAGTCCAAAATCTATATAATCATACCACATATAGAAAAGAGTGTCAAGTTTTTTCTGTAACTTGGATGTATTTCCACTTCTTTTTAGACTAAGAAGACCAGCTGGCATATTGCAGCTGGTCTTTAGTGCTTTATAATGTTTTACGCTTCTTAGCGGCTTTGGAAAGGGAAATGTCCTGAACCTTATCGTAGAACAGGAACTGCTGAATGAGCTCTCTTTCGCTCATGTCAGGATTCAAGTCAACGACATAGTCTAGCTTGATAGACTTCTTTTCAGCCGACTTGAGAGAGGTCAGTTCAGCTGATTTACAAGCCGTTTCAAAGATAGCATCAAAGAGTACTTCGTAATCAAAGTCAGCTGGAACTTGAACCTGAACATAACGTCTGGTCTGACTGACTGAAGTAAAGCTCATCTTTTCAAAGAGCATCCAAATGCCTGAAATAGCTAGAGTAAAGACAATTCCCAATGCTACAAATCCCATTCCTGTTGTAATCCCAATAGCCGTCGCCATAAAGATAGCTAGGAGCTCCTTGGAGCCACCTGCAGCCGACCGGAAACGAATCAAGCTGAAAGTCCCTGCTACGGCGACACTGGTCCCCAGATTTCCATTAACCAAGAAGATGATAATGGAAATAATAGCTGGCAAAAGGGAGAGGGTGACGACAAATTCCTTGGTATAAATGGTTTGCCGCTTATAGACCTTGGCTAAGATAATTCCCAAAACCACACTAGTTGCTAGTGAAAAAATCAATGCTAAAGGATTAATCTTGACCTCCGTGGAGGAGTAGATACTGTTAAATAACTGATCAAGCATAGACTACCCCCTTAGGCCTTGACTGTTTGAGTCAGCCTTTCTTTAGTTTGCAGGTAGGCTTTGCCGTATTTTGAGAAGGACTGGTCTTCAAGGCCGTATTTGTTCAGAATATCAGCCAGCCACTGAGGATATTGACCAGGAACCTTGATTTCCATAATCACCTTGTCATCTTCCAGCAAGGGCAGTCCATAGCGACCTGAAGCTAAATCTACATCATAATCTCGGTAGCGGATGTTGGAATCAACTGTCACACGTACCTTTTTATCTTCCAAGCCTCTCATAGAGTAGCGGTCATAACTAATCACCATTTTTGGCTTCAAGTCTAGATAGCGCTCCTGTAACTGTTCTACTTCTGCCTTGACCCGGTCATCAGAAATAGTATGGTCTGCCACACCATTCACAATATAGTTGGTCACAGAGAGAGGATTGGAAACTAAACGGTATTTGAAGCCTACTTCATCACGTTTCTTCTTGATTTCCAAGAAAACTTGACTATCATCATTCGGCTGCTCAGCATAAGTGCGCATCCGCATCTTTTCGCGACCACCTTTTCTGGCAATGGAATCCTGAATCATCTGGAACTCATCATTATCAAAATACACATTGGAAATGGTTGAAGTCGCATAATCATCTGCGGTGAGGTAAGGCCTCATGTCAGCCTCAAGACGAGCTAGCATTGCTCGGTCAAGAATATACTTAGTTTCGATCCGTTGGAAGTTTGTTTGGATTTGCTTTTGTTTCATTTGGATTCTCCTTTAATTCTACAAATGTAGTTTGTGTTTTTAAAAGAAATAGAGCTTCCGCTCTACACCTACAAGCGTCTGGATAAGCTTTCTTTCTTCTCCTTTCCAAGCAGTATTTTTCAAAAACATTCTACAAATGTAGTTTATAACTATATTCTACAATTGTCGTTTATAAATGTCAAGAAAAAAGATAAATAATCTTCCAGTTTTTTTAGCATTAGGAAACGAAGTGCAAACTGTAAGCAAAATCGACCTAAAATAAAGGATAAACTGATGACTAACTGCTCTTGGAGGATTGCCAAATCCCCCTTTGAGAAGATAATAAAATTCTACCAGTCTAAGCTTTTAAGAAACTTAAACTGGCAGAATCCTCTATTTAATCGTCATCATGGTCATCATCATCGTCCGGATCATCGGTGTCTGTCGTATGAGAGGAACTGTTCTGAGACGGAGCTTGAACTGTCGCTGTACTAGCTCCAGTATTTGCTCCGGTCGAGCCCGCTGCTCCCGTATTCCCTGCGCTTGCAGTAGCGCTGTTTTCAGCTGGAGTTGATGCAGCTGACGAGGATGGACTGACTTCTTTTTCAACCGTTACTGTCTTTTCGACAATGGTATGCTGCTTGGATTTGACCAGTTTTCCATCCTTAGCATTGACAATGGTTTCATGGGCCGTTTGCCCGTGAGAGAAGCGAATCTTATAAGTGTCTTTCTCACGCGAAATTTGTAAATCTTTAATATCTTTTTCAGAAAGAGACAGCTCTTTTAAGACGGATGCTAGTGCCTGACGCTGACTGAGTCCTCTGAGGGCTGTTTTTTTGATCCAGCCACAGGCTCGGCTTTGTTGAGCAGCTGGGCTTTCTAGAGCAAAGACTGAGCTAGTCAAGAGCAAAAGGAGAGGAACTGCTACTACAAAGGCAGCAGACAGAAACCTCTTAGGTAGGCGGTTATCCATAATGCCGACAATCCGCCGCTTGAGATTAAACTTGTCAGAGTAAAAGCAGGTCGTCAGGGCAATTGGGGTCTTCTTACTGCGATCTATCATGGTCAAAATCGTTTCACCGTAGAAAGTACGATACTCCGTATCTTTGCTGCTTAGAACATCATGGTCACAGTACATCTCTCCTGCTTCCTGGGTTTCACGGCAGGCAAAAGCGGACAACCGGATTAAACCAGTGCAGACTCTTGGCAAAAATCCCTAAGAGATTGATTAAAACATCGCGGTGCTTATAGTGGGTCAGCTCATGCTTAAAAATCAGCTGCAGCTCTTCTTCTGTGTAGTCCAACTCTGGCAGCACGATTAAAATATCTCTGAAACCTAGCAGCATAGGACTTTGGGACATAGGATAGTGGAGCAGACGAATCCGGCCCTTAACTCCCATCTCCTGCTGAACAGCCCGCAGCTGAGCCATCGCTTCTTCGTCCTGAAACTCCGTGCCCCAGCGCTTCAGCATCTTTCTGAAGCGAATATAAGAATAAGCGTATCTTCCTATACTAAAGACAAAGCCAATCAGCCAGATGGCAAAGAGAATCTCAAACCAAGGCAGACTTTAGAAAATCCTCCCACAGATTTGTCTGGGCAGCTTTTTCAACTGCTGGAGAAGCACCCTGAGCTCCACCTGTCTGGGTAGCAGTCACTGCTGTCTGAACTACCGATCCTGTATTCAGCCGAATCAGGCCTGAGCCAAATTGGGGACGGAACGGAAACAGAAAACTCAGCAATATCAGAAACCAAATAAAATACTTCACTCTGACCGAAATCTTAGTCTTAAAGACCGTAAAAAGCAGACTAAGCAAAAGCACCAAAATGGATGTCGACAAACTGGTCAGAAGAAAAGAAAGAAGGAATTGTTTCATGCTTATCCCTCCATCCTACTTTCCTTGGTTGAGCAGACTGCGCAGCTCATCCAATTCATTTTCCGAAAAGGAGTTAGAAGAAAAGAGTGTTTTGACAAAACCCGCCCATAGAACGGCCGCTGTGACGCTTCAAGAAATCCGAAGCCTCTACTTCCAGATACTCATCTTCTGAGATCAAGGCTGTATACTGCCTTTCACGTCCCTTGCGGACACTTTCTAAAAAGCCCTTTCTCAGTCAAGCGAGCCAAGACTGTCAGCAAAGTCTGGGGCTTCCAGTGATTGTCTGGTCCCAGCTTTTCCATGATACGGGCAGAGGTCGTCGGGGTAGGCAGCTGCCAAATTACTTTTAAAATAGTAAATTCTCCCGTCTGGCAAACGTTTAATAGATCTTTTCATCGTTCCCACGCGCTTTCTAAATAATGCTATTTCTATCTTTATTCTACACTTGTCTAACAAAAAAGTCAATCATTATATAAAAAAAGAGTGGGAAATCAATTTTCCTCACTCTATTTTAGAAAAATAAACTAAGTAGGGTCAGCATAGCCAACCCTCCCTGCTTGAACAGGATTTTGGGGTCACTGGTCACTGCACCGTACGCTGCTACCAAGATGATATAAACCATAAAAATTCCCAGCCAAACCGGACTAGGCTGCACAAAGGCCGCAATCAGCACTAAAACAGCTATCAATCCGTTGTAAACTCCTTGGTTTTTGAAAAGTGTATTGACCGACTGCCGCTCCAACTCCTCTTGCGACATACCGAAAACCCGAGCTGTCGCTGCAGAAGTCGTCGCAATGGTCTCCAAGTACAAGATATAGAAAAATTCCAAGGCAACTAAACTTGCCAAGATAGATGTTAAAATAGACATTTTGTTCCCCCTAAAATAAATAACGAAACTTAGTATAACACAGACTGACTGGAACTGAGAAAACCTTGCTCAAAAAATGGACAATCTGTATAAAAAGTGTGACTAAAAATACTGAAGAAAAAAAGCGTAGCAGAAATAAGCAATTTCTGACTGGATGTGATACAATCTTTTTGAAAAATGGAGGTAATTTATGTTAACCTATGATTTAATTGTCATCGGCTTTGGAAAGGCCGGTAAAACATTGGCAGCCAAAATGGCGGCCCAAGGAAAAAAAGTTGCTTTGATTGAGCGAAGCAAGGCTATGTACGGGGGAACCTGCATTAATATCGCCTGCATCCCAACCAAGAACCCTGCTTGTCGCAGCTGAAAAAGGCCTGGCTTTTGACCAAGTCATGGCTGAGAAGAATGCTGTTACCAGCCGTCTCAATGGGAAGAACTACGCAGCAATCAGTGGCGCTGGTGTCGACATCATTGATGCGGAAGCTCATTTCCTTTCAAACAAAGTCATCGAAATCACAGCTGGCGATGAGAAAGAGGAACTGACTGCTGAGACTATTGTCATCAATACTGGTGCTGTTTCCAATGTCCTGCCAATTCCAGGACTGACTGAAACCGAGCATGTCTATGACTCAACTGGCATTCAAAATCTGAAGGAACTTCCTAAACGCTTAGGAGTTCTGGGTGGCGGTAATATCGGCCTAGAATTTGCTGGACTATACAATAAATTGGGCAGTCAGGTGACTGTGCTGGATGCTGCTCCTGTCTTTCTCCCTCGAGTAGAGCCTTCTATCGCTGCTCTAGCTAAGCAGTACATGGAAGAAGACGGAATCCAGCTCCTGCAAAATGTGCAAACCAAGCAGATTAAAAATGATGGTGACGAAGTTGTCGTTGTGACAGAATCTGGAGAATTCCGCTTTGATGCCCTGCTCTATGCTACCGGTCGTAAGCCGAATGTTGAACCACTGCAGTTGGAAAATACAGATATCGAGCTGACAGAGCGCGGAGCTATCAAGGTCAATAAACACTTGGAAACATCTGTACCCGGCGTTTTTGCAGCTGGCGATGTCAATGGCGGTCTGCAGTTTACTTATATCTCATTGGATGACTTCCGTATCCTTTATAGCTATCTGGCTGGCGATGGCAGCTACACACTGGAAGACCGTAAAAACGTCCCTACCAGCATGTTCATCACACCGCCTTTGGCTCAAATCGGATTGACTGAAAGGAAGCCAAAGAGCAAGGACTGCCGATTGCAGTGAAGGAGATTCCAGTCGCAGCAATGCCTCGTGGTCATGTCAATGCTGACTTGCGTGGTGCCTTCAAGGCCGTTGTCAACACTGAAACCAAGGAAATTGTCGGGGCAACTATCTTCTCAGCTGGAGCTCAGGAAATTATCAATATCCTGACTGTAGCCATGGATAATAAGATTCCTTACACCTACTTGAGCAAGCAAATCTTCACCCACCCAACGCTGGCTGAAAACCTCAATGATTTATTTGTTATCTAATTTTAAGCCCCTAATGGGGCTTTTTAGATGTCTTTAAAACATTTGCTTACATTTCAACCCCCTTTTGTGGTACAATAATGCTAGTTTATTTTAAAAAGATTGAGGAAGATTATGTCTGAACTGTATGATATTACGATTGTCGGTGGCGGTCCGGTTGGCCTATTCGCAGCTTTTTACGCTCATCTACGCCAAGCCAAGGTTAAAATCATTGATTCCCTGCCTCAGCTGGGCGGTCAGCCAGCCATTCTCTATCCAGAGAAGAAGATTCTGGATGTGCCAGGCTTTACCAATCTAAGTGGCGAAGAGTTGACTCAGCGTCTGATTGAGCAGCTGGAAACTTTCCAGACTGAGATTTGCCTCAATGAAACGGTGCTGGATATCGTTAAATCTGATGATGGCTTCACCATCACGACTTCTCAAGCCCAGCATCAGACCAAAACCATCATCATCGCCATGGGAGGCGGTGCCTTTCAAACCAAGAGCTTTGGAGCTAGACGATGCTGAAAGCTACAGCAACCTCCACTATCATGTGTCAAACATCAGCCAGTACGCTGGCAAAAAGGTTGTCATTCTGGGAGGCGGTGACTCCGCTGTTGACTGGGCGCTAGCTTTTGAAAAGATTGCGGAAACCAGTCTAGTTCATCGTCGGGACAACTTCCGAGCTTTAGAACATAGTGTGGAAGAACTCAAGGCTTCTAGTGTTGAGATTAAGACACCATTTGTACCCAGTCGATTGGTTCGTGAGAATGGCAAGATTACCCACTTGGAAATCAGCCAAGTCAAGGGAGAGGAAAGTCAGCTTCTGCCCCTAGATCATCTCTTTGTCAACTACGGTTTTAAATCCTCTGTCGGCAATCTCAAAGATTGGGGCTTGGAGCTCAACCGTCACAAAATTTTGGTCAATAGCAAGCAAGAAACTTCCGTGCCAGGTATCTATGCAGCTGGTGACTGCTGCAGCTACGAGGGAAAGATTGACTTGATTGCGACTGGGTTAGGTGAGGCACCTACTGCTGTCAACAATGCCATTAACCATATCTATCCTGAGCAAAAAGTCCAACCCAAACATTCTACAAGCCTATAAAAAAACAGCTGCCGAGCTCAAGCTCAGCAGCTTTTATAATTCATCTGCGATTTTATTGATTTTTCTCAAGCGATGATTGACGCCGCTCTTAGTCAGTGGCCGGCTCAGACTATCAGCCAACTGCTGGATGGAGTAGTCTGGATGCTGGATGCGAAGCTGGGCTACCTCCTGCAGGTCTACAGGTAGACTCTCAATGCCAATATTATCACTGATTTTAGCAATATTGTTGATGGTTTTCATACTGGCTGTGACCGTACGGGCGATGTTCGCTGTCTCCGCATTATTAGCGCGGTTGAGGTCATTGCGCGCTTCCCGCATGAGCTTAAGAGATTCAAACTCAGCCATGGCTTCCATAGCACCGATGACAATCAGAAAATCCATGATATCCTCAGCCCGCTGCAGATACGTAACAGCCCCCTTCTTGCGCTCAATGGTCTTAGCATCCAACAGAAAACGCCGCATTAAGGCAGCCAAGTCCTCAGCATGATCCAGATAAACGGACAGGATTTCCAGCTGGTACTTGCCTGAGTCTGGCTCCCGCATGCTGCCATTTGAGAGAAAGGCTCCCCGTAGGTAGGCTCGACTGGCTTCGTCATCTGACAAAATGGCCTGGTCAATCCCGGCCTCGATACCAAAAAAGGAGTCAGCCAAGTGCAAATCAGAAAGGATTTCTTCCACTTTCTGATCTAGAAATACTGTATAAACTCGATTCTTGCGCAAGTTGGTCTTCTGATGGTGGCGGATTTCTGACTTGACCTGATAGAGGTCCGACAGCAACTCATAGAGATGGCGGGCAATCTTGGCATTTTCTGTTGTGACAGATAGGGTCAAACCACTGCTGGCTAAGCCCAGACTGCCAGACATCTTAATCATGGCTGACAGCTCATTTTTATCTCTGCTTGCCAGACTCAGCAGTTCTTCTTTTACTTTTACTGTAAAGCTCATTTGCGTACCTGTATGATCTGCATCAATTCGTCAACGACCAGCTCACCATCATGGAACGCTCCGCCATTTTCCAAACGCAGAAAATTCGAAGAAATAACGCGTGGAACCTGCTCTTGCAACCCTTGAAAATCATGCTCTACCTGTACCAGATATTCGTCAAACTGGTTACTGTCCATATACTCATGAGGAACAGGTTCGATATTAACCAAGACTGTATCTACAAACTTCCTGCCTAGATGACGGTGCAGAACTTGGACGTGATCGCTGTCTGAAAAATGCTCTGTTTCGCCTCGCTGGGTCATAATATTGCAGACATAGGCCACTTCGGCCTTTGGTGTCCAGAAAGAGCCTGACCGATTTCCTCGATAACGAGATTAGGCAAAATAGAGGTAAATAGAGAACCAGGTCCCAGAACTACCATATCGCTTTCTAAGATGCTCTCAACCACCTTTTTACTGGCAGCAGGCTTCTTGTCATCATAGGTATTGGTCACATAGACCCGCTCAATCATCCCACTCTTACTGGTCAGATTGCTTTCACCGACAACTTCCGTCCCATCTGCAAACACAGCATGCAGAGTTAGAGGAGTGTCGCTAGAAGGGTAGATTTTTCCCTGTCGTATGGAAGAACTTTGGTCAAAAGCTGCATGGCATTATAGGTTGATCCCTGCATTTCGGAAATACCGGCAATAATCAGATTGCCCAAGGGATGCCCCGCTAGAACGCCATCTCCTTCCGCAAAGCGATACTGAAAGACCTTCTCATAGAATTTTGGCATGTCGGACATGGCTACTAAGACATTTCGCAAAGTCACCCGGCGGAGTCAGCTGCTGGATGATTTTTCCGCAGCTCACCAGAACTGCCTCCATCATCTGCTACTGTGACAATGGCTGTAATTTCTACATCCTTTTTACGCAGGCTGTCTAAAATAACAGAAATTCCCTGTTCCCACCGCCGATGACTGTAATTCGTGGCTTTCTCATGAGCGGTTCACCGTTTCTTTCCGACGGTTTTTGTCGCGGTGACTGGCATTGACCGGCCAATTTTTCAGCCAAATCATCCGCTAAGCGCTGAGCAAAGGCTACACTGCGGTGCTGACCGCCCGTACAGCCCACAGCAATGGTCAGGATAGACTTGCCTTCCTTCTGATAGCCCGGCAAGATTGGCTCAATCAAGCCCAGCAGATGCTGGTAAAATTCTTCTGACTCGGCATGGTTCATGACATAATCAAAGACATCCTTGTCCAAAGCCAGTTTGATTGCGCAGCTCAGGTTTATAGTAGGGATTGGGCAGAAAGCGCACATCAAAGACCAAGTCTGCATCCAAAGGCAGAGCCGTATTTGAAACCAAAACTCATGACCTCAATGCGGAAACTGTGCATCTCGTCCTGATTTGAGAATTGCTCAGAGATGGTCTTTCTGAGCTCCCGTGGTGTCAAATCTGTTGTGTCCACAACATTCTGACTAAGATTTTTCAGAGGTGCTAAGAGTTCGCGCTCCAGTTTAATCCCATCTAAAATCCGTCCATCAGCTGCAAGCGGATGGCTGCGACGCGTTTCCTTGTAACGAGCCACTAACTCCTTATCCGCCGCATCTAGGAAAAGAATCTTAAAATCAATGTTCTCATTTTGCTCTAAATCATCCAAAACGTTCTGGATTTGCAAAAAGAAGGAACGGCTGCGCATATCGACAACCAGAGCCAATTTATCATTGTCCGTGGTCCCTTCGACCAGCTGCAAGAACTTCGGCACCAGAGTTGGCGGCATATTATCAATGGTAAAATAACCTAAGTCTTCAAGGACTGGATGGCTACGGTTTTACCCGCCCCGCTCATTCCAGTCACAATGACAAGCTGAATTTTCTTCTCAGACATAATAATCCTTTCATCAGATAGAATCCGTCAAAAAGCTGTTTTCACCAGCACTTTTTTAGAGAATCTCGGCAATAACCTCGATCTCAATCTTCACATCTTTAGGCAGGCGAGCCACTTCGACTGCTGAACGAGCTGGAAATGCTTCTGTAAAGGCTGTTTTGTAAACTTCATTAAAGGCCACAAAATCATTGATATCGCTCAAAAAGCAAGTAGCCTTGACCACATGGTCAAAGTCTGTTCCAGCAGCTTCCAAAATGGCTGAAACATTTTTCAGTACCTGCTGGGTCTGCTCTTCAATTGTTGTCCCAATGATTTCTCCTGTTTCAGGAGACAGAGGAATCTGCCCGCTCGCAAATAAAAGATTACCCACAATTTTTCCTTGAACATAAGGTCCAATCGCTGCTGGTGCTTTGTCTGTATGAATCGTTTTTGCCATAATTATCACTTCTCCTACTTATTTTTTTCATTATACCATAAAATAGCAAGCAATGGCCACGACAGATTGATAAGCCTTGCCTTTTTCCATTTTTTCATTGATGGGGCCTTAGAAGCTAAAAGGAAATCTTCTTACCTATCAGAACCCACTTTTTAAGATTTAAAAACGCTGAGAAATCTTTCCCAGCGTTTATGATTCTCAAAATAAAATCTTATTGCTCTTCAGCTTTCGCTAATGCTTCTCTTTCCAGACGCAGCTTGCGTTTGGGATTCAGTTTATTAAAGAGTTCTTCTAGCTTTTCTGCATTCCAGACGTCAGCTGCAGAGACAAAATTTCCCATTTTCATCGCGGAAGGATATTGGTTTATCACCCATTGCAAGCCTCCTTAGTCAACGAATTCAAACTCAAACTTGCCGATGCGGACCAGATCACCCATCCTTGGCTCCACGAGCGCGAAGGGCTTCATCAACTCCCATACCACGCAGCTGACGGGCAAATTTCATGACTGCTTCATCGCGGTCAAAGTTGGTCATATTAAAGAGTTTCTCCAGCTTGTCACCTGACAGCACCCAAGTCGCATCATCATCACGAGAAATTTCAAAGGCTGGTGCTTCTTCGTCAAAGCCATAGTAAGCTTCTTCTTCCATTTCAGACTCATCGTAAAGCAAGAACTCTGGCGTCTTATCCAGTAATTCTGCGGTCGCATCCAAGAGGGTCGCAAGTCCCTGCTTAGTAAGACTGGAAATGGGGAAGATTTGCGGTAGGTCAGCAAACTCATCATAATTAGCTGCCAATTTCTCTTTAAATTCCTTGAGATTTTCAGCACTTTCCGGCATGTCCATCTTGTTTGCAACAATGATCTGCGGACGCTCCATGAGACGAAGATTATAGGATTCCAACTCTTTATTGATAGCTAGATAGTCCTCATAAGGATCACGCCCCTCACTTGCTGACATATCAATAACGTGTAGGATAACCCTTGTCCGCTCAATATGACGGAGAAACTGGGTTCCCAGTCCAACCCCTTGGCTGGCCCCCCTCAATCAAACCTGGTAGATCTGCTACTGCAAAGGACTCTCCAGAGTGAGTGCGAACCATGCCTAGATTAGGCACGATGGTCGTAAAATGATAAGCACCAATCTTAGGCTTAGCTGCTGTGATAACACTGAGCAAAGTGGATTTTCCAACAGATGGGAAGCCGACCAGACCAACGTCTGCTAGAACCTTGAGCTCCAGCAGAAGCTCTCGCTCTTGACCTGGTTCTCCGTTCTCAGAAATCTCCGGAGCAGGATTTTTAGGCGTTGCAAAGCGGATATTTCCGCGACCGCCTCGGCCACCACGCGCTACGATAAATTCTTGACCATTTTCTACCAGGTCCGTCAGCACCTTGCCAGTCTCTGCATCACGAACTGTCGTCCCCTGCGGCACTCGAACAATCAAGTCCTCAGCCCCTCGGCCATGCATGCCCTTAGTCATGCCCTTTTCACCAGACTGTGCCTTGAAATGGCGATTGTAGCGAAAATCCATCAGAGTACGAAGGCCCTCGTCTACGACAAAAACAACATTGCCACCACGACCACCATCGCCGCCCCAAGGACCGCCATTAGGAACATATTTTTCACGGCGAAAGGCCACCATGCCATCGCCACCATTGCCAGCCTTAACTTGAATCTTGGCTGTATCTAAAAACATACTCATTTTTTCTATTCTCTTTTTCTAGTCTAAAAAAACGCCCTGAAGCGTTTGGATTAAAAGATTGCGCTGAGAGCGGAAGCAAAGATTGCTCCAACTGTCACGATGAGCATGATAATCACGACCAGCATCGTCAATTTTTCAAATCCTGTTTTTTTGCGTTGTCCGTTATCTCCAAAAGCCACGATAACACCTCTATCCTTTAAAAATTACTAGGTCTATTCTAACACGATTGCTCCGTTTTTTCAAATGGAAAACCATGCAAAAAGGCTTTAAGAGAAAACTCTTAAAACCTTTGAAATCTTATCTAGTCTTCTTTTGAAGAAAGACATAGCTTCCAAAGCCAACTAAGATTGCCAAACCTGCAACTGACAGCCAAAGCGTCGTTTCTTGACCAGTCTTAGGCAGAACTTTTTTGTTGCCTCCTGCAGCACCTGGATCATTGGTACCATTGTTTGAATTGTTATTTCCATTACCTGGATTGTCTGTTCCGCCCTTTGGATTGTCGGAACTGTTACCAGGGGTATTGTTACCATTGTCTGGGGTATTATTTGGGTTGTTGTTTGGATTATTATTTGGGTTATTGTTAGGGTTGTTATTTGGATTGTTTGGATTGTTATTATTTCCAGGGTTAGGTGGCTGAACTGCCTTGCCTGGATCATTACCTCTATAGGTATTTGTAAAGACAGGATCCAAATCATATTTAACAGAGCCCAAAAACTCACCATTCACATCTTTAACAGTAACTGTCAGCTGAGCTTCCTTGTCATCATAGATGTAGTTAGCATCATTGCTCGGAATTTCCTTAATGCTGTAGCGGTAGTCACCAGCTGCATTATAGTTCAAGGCTTTGAAGTTGATAGAGCCGTCTGCTTCATTGGTAGCAGTTTGAAGTAAAGCACCGTTTTCATCAAAGAGACCAAAGGTAAATTGACCCTTCTCTAACACTTTATTGACAAGTTTTTTCTGTGCCTGAATTTTCACATCTTTTGCCAGCACAGCGCTTCCTTTACCAGAGCCCTCTTCCAAGCGGACTGACTTAGTAATAGTACGCTCTGGGAAGCCTTTTAGCTGTCCAAGATAACTTGTTGTTAACCACATCACCCACTTTTAGTACCTTCTGGTACACGAGTAGAGTACTCGATGTACATTGGCCAGTTGTAGTTATCTCCAAAGTTGATGGTAAAACCGTTAGCATCACCATTAGCGTTTTGAGTTAGAACTGCCTTTGTTCGTAAAGTTATCAACTACAGGCAGAGTCAGGATATGAGCTTCATTGCGAATACCACCTTCAACTGGAGCATAGCGGACAGCCCGCAGCGTACCAGGAACCAGTGTCAGACCATCACCAAAGGTGTCTGAAATTACCATGTTACGAAGCATGTCCTGTCTTGCATTCAGGATAATACGCCACTTGACAATACTCGGATCAGTGCTGTCTTGGTAGCCATATTTCATTTCATACTCACCAGCAGTTCCTTCTTCTTTCTGGTATTGGAAAGAAAAGTCTGTCTGGCCAAATTTGAAGGAAACAGGACCTGTTTCTTTGACTTTTTCGTTATTGATGCGAACATTAAAGCCCAAAGATAGCTCTTTCTTTTGGGTATAGTTTGTAAAGTAGTTACTGAAAGTCACTGTAACTGACTGAGTCGCCGGGTCAGTTTGAGCTGTACCGACTAACTCTCCCGTATGATTAACAACATCATAGACATCGAAGTTTAAGGCAGTAATCAGACTTAACTCTTCCGGAAGTTTAAAAGTCAGGGTATCTCCTTCAGCGATCGTTTTGAGCCGCAGGAAATGTGAAGTTGGTTGTTACAGACAAGGTTTCATTAGTCTTAACAGTTGAGTCACTTGTTAATGACTCACCATCCTTAGTAATGCTGGTTTGCTGGCTGTATTCAGTTACTTCAGAAGCCTGAGTTCGAGCAGCAAAACCTAAACCTGTAACAATAGCTGTTAATAAGATAAGAATTTTAAAAATAATTGTATTTTTATTTTTCATCTTTTTCTCCTTTCATAGCTTATTATACCAAGAGTATTGCAATTTATCAACATTTTTATTCGTAGTGTTTAAAAATTCATAACAATGTAAAAAAACCAAGACGTTGTGTCTCAGTTTCTTTACGTTTTATTACTCAATTCCAATTTCATCTCGAACAACATTAGCAATGGTATCTACATAATAATTTACTTCTTCGTCAGTTGGTGCTTCAGCCATGACCCTCAGCAGAGGCTCTGTTCCGCTCGGACGAACCAAAATCCGGCCATTGCCAGCCATTTCAGCTTCCATTTTCTCAATGACCGTCTTAATAGCTGGAACTTCCATCGCCTTATCCTTCATGCTGTTTTCCACACGGATATTGACTAGTTTCTGCGGATAGATAGTTACTTCAGCAGCCAATTCAGATAGCTTCTTACCTGTTTCCTGCATAACCTTGGTCAATTGCACAGCTGAAAGCTGACCGTCACCTGTCGTATTGTAGTCCATGATGATAACATGTCCAGACTGCTCACCACCAAGATTATAACCATTCTTCCGCATTTCCTCTACTACATAGCGGTCACCAACCGCTGTCACAGCCTTTTGAATACCTTCGCGATCCAAAGCCTTATGGAAGCCTAGATTGGACATAACAGTCGTGACAATGGTATTCTGCGCCAGCTCGCCTTTCTCAGACAGGTACTTACCGATGATGTACATAATCTTGTCACCATCTACCAGCTCACCATTTTCATCCACGGCAATGAGGCGGTCGCTATCTCCATCAAAGGCCAGACCAATCGCTGCACCAGACTCACGAACAACTTCCTGCAAAGCTTCTGGATGCGTAGAGCCAACATTCAGATTGATATTGAGGCCGTCTGGATTTTCTCCGATAATCGTCAACTGTGCGCCGAGATCCGCAAAAATCTGACGGGCGCTGGTAGAAGCCGCACCGTTGGCCGTATCTAAGGCTACATGCATTCCTTCTAGTTCCAAACCAGTTGAAACCAAGTATTGTTGGTACTTGCGCAGTCCCTTCTGGATAGTCAACCAAGTCACCTAAACCTTCGGCACTTGGACGTGGCAAGGTATCTTCTGCTGCGTCAAGCAAAGCTTCGATTTCCAATTCACGCTCATCATCCAGTTTATATCCGTCACCACCAAAAAATTTGATTCCATTATCCAAAGCTGGATTGTGGCTGGCAGAAATCATGACTCCGGCGCTGGCTTTCTCTGACTTGACCAGATAAGCTACACCAGGCGTTGCAATGACACCCAGCTTATAAACATGAATCCCAACGGACAAAGTCCTGCAACCAAGGCGCTTTCCAGCATTTCTCCTGAAATTCGAGTATCACGGCCAACAAAGACCCGAGGCACTTCACTTTCGTGCTGGCTCAGAACATAACCACCAAAGCGGCCGAGTTTAAAGGCCAATTCCGGCGTTAATTCCACATTTGCTTCTCCGCGAACACCATCGGTTCCAAAGTATTTACCCATTATAAATAGTTTCCTTTCATAAGACCTGGATGTAAAGGTTTTGGCTACAAGCAAGGCAGACCGCTTTAATCCAAGTTTATTTTCAAAATTTTAGTTAGTTTTTATTTGATGAGCTCGAATTTGAGCTGCTGTTAGAGGAGGACGAGCCTGAGTTGTCTGCTGTTTTAGTGTTGACACGCATAGTCGTTTCAAATGGTGTCACCACGCTTGGCATAACATTTCCCTGTCCATCAACAGCCTGCAGCGGCGCTGTCCCGCTGTAGTTGCCGGTGATAATGACATTGGTCGGGAGAATAGCTACGACATATTCAATCTTAGATAGGGTCTCCTCGTCACTGGTTACTGTAGCTTCCTTATTTTCCAAGGTTACACCACTGATAGACACATTTTCAGCCACCTGGCTGTCTGTGATGAGGTAGCGGACCTCAACCTTCTTGCTGGCCTTTTTACCAATCTTAACAGAAATCTTCTGGGGAGTGACTGCAACAGTCAGACCGCTTGGCAGGTTTTCAACCTTTAGCGGAATTTCTACTGTTCCCTCTGTAGCCTTAGAAAGATCAGCTACAACTCGAAACTTCCGAGTACTTTCCTGCATTTCACTGGCTAGATTGACACGGTTGGAGCCTGTCAGGGCAACGGAAACTTCAGAAGTAAAGCCACTGATAAAGTAATTTTCGCTGTCATATTTGATGTCAATTGGCACATTGGAAACCGTATTGGTATAAGTTTCAGATGTGACCTGTCGAACTCCAGTATTGTTTTGATAACTGCTAGAGGTTGCATAGACAAAAAGCACTAGGGCAAAGAAAAACGAAGAGATGATATAAAGAATTTTTTTACGTTTTTTCATTTCTTCCATCCTCCCATGAAGCGTTTTTTCAAACCTGCTGGCTTGTCCTGCTCTGATAAGAAGACCCTTTCTCAACTCTATCTCAAACTCATCCAAAGTCAAATCATGTTTGAAAATCCCATTGTGCGTGGTGGAAATCCCACCTGTTTCTTCTGAAACGACAAAAGTAAACGCATCGGATACTTCAGACAGGCCAATAGCTGCGCGGTGCCGGGTTCCAAACTCCTTAGAGATGCCGCTGCTTTCTGTCAGAGGCAGGTAAGCACAGGAAGCCGCAATCTTATTGTTTTTTATAATGACAGCTCCATCGTGCAATGGCGTATTGGGGATAAAAATGTTGATTAGCAGCTCTCCGGACACATCTGCATCCAAAGGAATCCCTGTTGCAATGTACTCCTGCAAAGTGCGGGTTCCCTGAATAGCCACCAAAGCCCCGATTTTCCGCGGACTCATATAGGCAACAGACTTGACAAAGGCCTGAACCATTTTTTCTTCGTTACTGATGGGCGTCGCAGAAAAAATATCCGTTGCTCGGCCCAGCTTTTCTAATCCTGCCCGAATCTCAGGCGAGAAAATCACCACGGCCGCAATGACCCCGTATGTGATGACCTGATTAATCAACCAAGAAATGGTGGTCAAGCCGATGATATTGGCAAAAAACTGTGCCAAGATAAAGAAGAGCACCCCGCGGACCAAAATCATAATCTTCGTACCAGCAATGGCCTTGATTAGATAATATAGAATCCATGCGACGATAGCGACGTCAATAATATTAATTACAATCCTCCAAGGGTCAGAAAACAAACTGGCCCAATATTGGAGATTGGTTAGTTGTTGAAAATTCATACTTAGACTTCCTACTCCTCTACAAGCAAAATCAAACAGCTATAGCAACAAATCGAACTTATTAAATCTAGTACAGCCTGATTTTATCTTGTAATTAGAGTTCACTCAATTAACTTCTCTCTTTTTATTTTACAGTGGGTCTTAATGCTTAAAGACTTACCAACCCATTATATCACGTTTGTCAATATTTTTCTGTAACCTTCTTTACTTTTTTATGATAAAATATTTCTTATGAAGATAAATACAGCATTGGGCCTCTTGGCAGGCAAGTCCTCCCACTTTGTTCTCAGCAAAATGGGGCGTGGATCGACTCTGCCAGGGAAAGTTGCCCTGACATTTGATAAAAACATTTTACAGAACCTAGCAAAGAACTATGAGGTCGTGGTTATTACCGGAACCAATGGTAAAACTCTGACCACAGCTCTGACAGTAGGCATTCTCAAGGAAGCCTTTCGGAGAAGTGGTGACCAATCCCAGCGGTGCCAATATGATTACAGGGATTACCACAACCTTCCTAACCGCTAAGAAAGGCAAATCTGGCAAGACATATCGCTGTTCTGGAAATAGATGAAGCCAGCCTATCTCGGATTTGTGATTATATCAAAGCCTAGCCTCTTCGTCTTTACCAATATTTTCCGCGACCAGATGGACCGCTATGGTGAGATCTACACGACCTACCAGATGATTCTGGATGCTGCAGCTAAAGTGCCTGAAGCGACTGTGCTGATGAATGGTGACAGCCCCCTCTTTAACTCGGTCAGTCTGAAAGAATCCTGTCCGCTACTATGGATTTGACACCGAGAAAGGCCAGGCTCATCTGGCTCACTACAATACTGAGGGCATCCTCTGTCCCAAGTGTGAGCATATCCTCAAGTATGAGATCAACACCTATGCCAATCTGGGGGCTTATATCTGTGAGGACTGCGGCTTCAAGCGTCCTAAGCTTGACTACAGCCTGACCGCTCTCAAAACACTTGAGCATAACCGCTCTGCCTTTACCATTGATGGACAAGACTATCAAATCAATATTGGTGGCCTTTATAATATCTACAATGCCTTGGCCGCTGTATCAGTAGCTCAGTTCTTTGGTGTCGAGCCGGCTACTATCAAGGCTGGCTTTGACAAGAGCCGAGCTGTCTTTGGCCGTCAGGAAACTTTCAAAATCGGCGATAAGGAATGTACCTTAGTCTTGATTAAAAATCCTGTTGGAGCGACCCAAGCTTTAGATATGATTGGACTTGCGCCCTTTGACTTTAGCTTTGTCCGTCCTGCTCAATGCCAACTATGCAGACGGCATTGATACCAGCTGGATCTGGGATGCTGATTTTGAGAAGATTTCTAGAGATGGAAATTCCTCATGTCATTGCAGGTGGTGTGCGCCACTCTGAGATTGCTCGTCGACTGCGGGTAACGGGCTATCCAGCAGACCAGATTACTGAAGTCAAAGATTTAGAAGCAGTATTTAAGACCATTGAACAGCAAGAAACCAAAGCATGCCTATATCTTAGCAACTTATACTGCTATGCTGGAATTCCGCGAGCTACTGGCAGAACGACAAGTGGTCAGAAAGGAGATGAACTAATGGTTTACAGATCCCTCACTTCTCCTGAAAACCAGGATTATCGTTACGATATAAAGATTGCCCACCTCTATGGCAATCTCATGAATACCTACGGCGACAACGGCAATGTTCTCATGCTCAAGTATGTGGCTGAAAAGCTAGGCGCTAGGGTTGAAGTCGATATCGTCTCTCTAGAAGATGACTTTGACAAGGACAGCTACGACATCGTCTTCTTTGGTGGAGGCCAAGACTATGAGCAAACGATCGTGGCTCGTGACCTGCCAGCTAAAAAAGAAGCTTTGGAAAGCTTTATCAATGAAAACGGCGTAGTGCTAGCTATCTGCGGCGGCTTCCAACTCTTAGGTCAATACTATATCGAAGCTTCTGGCCGACGAATCGAAGGTCTAGGCATTATGGGACATTACACCCTTAATCAGACCAAATAATCGCTATATCGGTGACATCAAGATTCATAACGATGAATTCAATGAAACCTACTACGGCTTTGAAAATCACCAAGGACGTACTTTCCTCTCTGACGACGAAAAACCTCTGGGCAAAGTCGTCTATGGAAATGGCAACAACCAAGAAGACGGCAATGAAGGCGTTCACTATAAGAATGTCTTTGGCTCCTACTTTCACGGCCCCATCTTGTCCCGCAATGCCAACTTGGCCTACCGTCTGGTGACCACTGCCCTGAAAAATAAGTATGGCTCAGATATTAAACTGGCTGCTTATGAAGATATCCTTGCCCAAGAAATCCCAGAAGAATACGGAGATATCAAAAGCAAGGCTGAGTTTGAATAGATAAACAGGAGAATCACTATGAAAGAAAAATTGCATTATATTCTGCTTTTAATTACCATTCTATTAGTGGCTAGCATTTCCTTGGCCAATATGCAGAGCGTCAATGTTAGCTTTATCCTATTTAGCTTCAAACTTCCCTTAATCATATTGATCTTGGTCTCAGTGCTCCTAGGCTCTGTCACGACCTTTCTCATCAGCATGTTGAAAAATTTCTCACTGAAAAAAGAGCTAAAGAAAACCAAAGAAGCACTTAAAAATTCCCATACAGAAAAACTAGGTTGGA